>Ga0265293_10004598_pt1 | contig 24167 bp, 20 predicted proteins | sample Munlanlewell138R_FD_192505 | JGI IMG/M metagenome (GOLD analysis project Ga0265293, IMG submission 192505) | Leachate microbial communities from a municipal landfill in Southern Ontario, Canada - Leachate well 138R | ecosystem: Engineered > Solid waste > Landfill > Unclassified | place: Canada...
GCGCGCCAAGCTGCTGGTAGAGCCGGCACCGGGCACGCGCCTGCTGCTGACGGCGGAAAAGCTGAACGAATCCGGCACCAGCACGGCCTTCGTCACTGTCCAGCCGAACCGGCCGGTCTACAGGAATGTTCCGGTCTCACCATTCCCCACCGCCGTGGGACAGGGCAATGTGGTCCCGTTCGACCCGCGCGCCAAAGGCCACCTCGCCAGGATCGACGCCCAATTCTACGGCGCGCAGATCCGGCAGGAGATCGGCAACGGCGCCATACAGTTCATGGCCGGGCGCCGCGTCTATCACATCCATTCGGCCCTGACCCTGCCGCCGCAGTTCGGCTACACCTATCAGGACAAGCCGCGCAACAAGGACACTTCGCTGGAACTGCAATATACGGGGCAGCCGTTCGGCGATGTGCTCGATCTCGCGGCCGGACTTTATTACTTCAAGGAAACCGTCAACGAGGCCCAGAACACTTTCCTCTACAGCGGGGTCCAGCGGACTTCGCGCGATCTGCTCGCCAGGACCGAATCCAGATCGGCCTATCTGCAGGCCACGTGGCATGCCACCGATGCGCTGAATCTCACTGGCGGCCTGCGTTACACCGATGACGACAAGAACGCCCGGCTGCTTTCGGCGACCGTCTCCGGCACTACCCTGGGCACACCGGAAGCGGCGCTGCTAAATCCGCCGGCGACGTTCGCGCAACGCTCGAAGAAAGTGAATTACCTGGTTTCGGCCGATTATTCCTTCGGCGACGATTTCATGGTCTATGCCAGCCATGCCACCGGCTACCGCGCGGGCGGCCCGTCAGTGGATCGCGTGGCCGACAACCAGCCCGCCAATCCCGGCTACCTGCGGACCGGAGAGTTCACACCGGAAAACGTCAAGAACTATGAAATCGGTTTCAAGTCGGAACCTCTGCCGGGCGTGCTGACGATCAACGGCGCGGCTTTCCTTCAGGACTACAGCAACTACCAGTATCTGACGATCGTCAACGCGACCCGTATCCTTCGCAACACCGACGCCCGGATCAAGGGTTTCGAACTGGACGGCAGGCTGCGGCTGGGCAGTGGCACCACGATCAGCGCCGACGTGGGCCTGACCGACGCGAAAGTGGACGATTCCACCAACGCATCGGACGGGCAGGCGCTGCCCTACATCTCGCGCTGGACCTGGGGCGTCACGTTCAACCAGACAGTCAACCTGGGCAGCGGCGCGATCGACTTCGTCGCCAACTATAGCTGGCGCGACCGCTGGTGGAGCGTGATCGAGGATCCGACCCAGGCGGCCAGCCCGGCCGAACCCAGCGAAAAGGCCGTCAGCAACATCCGCGCGATCGGCCTGCTGAACCTGTCGCTGGGCTATACCAGCGGCCCGTGGAACGTGGCGGTCTTCGCCAACAACGCGACGAACGAGAAGTCTTACACTTACCTCACCTATTCCAGCGCCGGGGCAATCAATTACGGCGGCCTGGGGATGCCGCGCGTGATCGGAGTGCGCAGCCGCTTCAACTTCTGATCGCAGCGAGCGCGATCCGCCCGCTTCCACCACGCAGGGGATGGATGAGGGCGGATCGGGCCGGAAAGGATTGAGCCGATGAAACTCGAAGACATGGTGCTCGTCAGTGTCGACGATCACGTTTGCGAACCCGCCGACATGTTCGAGCGGCACATTTCCCCGCGCTTTCGGGACTCAGCCCCGAAAGTGGTGCGGACCGATGCCGGACAGGCGTGGGTGATCGAAGGGAAGCAGCTTCCCGGCACCGGGCTGAATGCCGTGGTGGGGCGCCCCAAGAGCGAATATGGGACCGAACCCATGTCGTTCGAGCACTTGCGCAAGGGCTGCTACGATATCCATGCCCGGATCGGCGACATGGACGCCAACGGCGTGCTGGGTTCGATAAACTTCCCCCAGTTTCCGGGTTTTGCCGGGGCGCGCTTCATCCGCCAGACCGACAAGGATCTCGCCCTGGCGACCATCCGCGCCTACAATGACTGGCATTTGCAGGACTGGTGCGGCCCTTATCCGGGGCGGATGATCCCGCTGGCGATCCTGCCGCTGTGGGACATGAGCCTGACCGTTGCCGAAATGAAACGCATGGCGGACGCAGGCGTGCACGCCATCAGCTTTTCCGACAACCCCGCGCTGATCGGCCTGCCGAGTATCCACGATCCCTATTGGGAACCGTTCTGGAGCGCCTGCGAGGATCTGGAAATGGTGATCTGCGCGCATATCGGCACCGGAGCGGCGGCGGCGCATGCTTCCGATGCCTCGCCGATCCTGGCGTGGATCACGTCCATGCCGATGTCGATCGCCAACAGCGCGGCAGACTAGCTGTTCGGTGCGTTCTGGGCACGGCATCCGAAACTGCGTCTGGCCCTGTCCGAAGGCAGCATCGGCTGGATTCCCTATTTCCTCGAACGGGCGGAAAACTCGCTGCGCCAGCATGGTGAATGGACCCGGCCCGACCTCGGCGGGCTGACTCCGACGGAGATATTCCGGCGGCACTTCATCACCTGCTTCATCGAGGACAAGTTCGGCCTGGCCAATCTGGACGCGATCGGCGCCGACAGCGTCTGCTGGGAATGTGACTATCCGCACTCCGACACGCACTGGCCGCGGGCACCGGAATATCTGTGGCAGGAGATCAAGGACCTCGATCCCGAAACGATCGACAAGATCACGCACCGCAATGCGATGCGCGACTTCCACTATGATCCGTTCGCCGTGCTGGGAGGCCGCGCGAACTGCACGGTCGGCGCGTTGCGCGCCCGTGCGGCGGCTCGCAAGGTGGACGTTTCCGAAGCGGCGGGAATGGGCGGGCTAGTGCCGCGTTACGAGGCGGGCAAGCCCGTCACATCAGGCGATATCCTCAAGATACTCACTCCGGCCTGAGGCCGTGACGCAGGCGGGCGGACCACCGTTCCGCCCGCGCCCGCCGGGCCGTCAGTCGCGCAAGGCGAAACGGCGCGCCTTGTCGGCCATGATCGCGCCGCGATCAACCTGGGCGGTGCCCACGGGATTGCCGAGCTGGCAATATTTCATGCCGTTCGCCAGCGCGACCGAGCGCGGCATGTCCAGCGCCTGCCAGATCGCCTTGACCGAGCCTTCCGTCGCTGCCGGCGGCTGCCCGGCGATGATCCGGGCGAGTTCGCCGGCGCGCGCCCACAGATCGCCGGGCGGCACGACTTCGCTGACCAGCGCCATCCGCAACGCGGCATAGGCGCTCACCCGTTCGTGATTGCCGAGGAGGACCATGCGCAGCACATCGCCCAGCGGCATCCTGCTCATCATCCCGATCGGTTCGAGCGCCGACGTCATGCCATATGTGACGTGCGGATCGAAGAACGTTGCGTCTTCCGAACAGATGACGATATCCGCTTCGTTGATCCAGTAGAACGCCCCGCCCGCCGCCATGCCGTGAACCGCGCAGACCACCGGTTTCCAGCACTGCATCGACTTGGGGCCGAGCCACTGACCGGGGTGCATGTCGTTCCAGACGTTGTCGTTGGTCGCGGTATCTTCGGGCTTCCAGCCCTGCTTGACGTCCATCCCGGTCGAGAATGCGCGTCCCGGCGCAGCGCGCAGGACGCAGCAGTTGACGGCGGAATCGCGGGCCAGAGCGCTCCACAGATCGCGAAATTCTCGCACCATGGTTCCGTTGAAGCTGTTCGACTGCTCCGGCCGGTTGATCGTGACGGTCGCCACTCTTTCGGCGATCTCAAGCTCGATTGTCTCAAACGTCATGTGTCCACCTCCGATTACGCCAGTGTCGGTAACGGGCGCCTTGCGCGCCGGGAAACGGCAATGGCGGCAGAGCGCGATTGATCGCATGGGCGATCCGGGCGAGCCGTCATCCGGCGGGCGGGCGCGTCCGCTCCATCCCGGCGTTGCGAGGCAGCGCCAGTCCCAGCGCCGTCGCGCAGGCGCAGATCAGCGCGATGGTCCCCATCGTCAGCATGAACGCGTTCGCCGAGGGGAAATGTGCGTCCCCGGCCGGCGAAGCGACAGTGTCCGACGCCAGAATGACGCTTATCACTTGCGCCCCGATCCCCAGGAAGATCTGGCGGACCACAGTCATCGTGCCCACCGCTTCGCTGGTGCGATCCTGCGGAACCGCAGCGGCGATGATCGTCGGCGCCACGGCGAAGAGGATAGTCGTGCCGAAGGAAATGACGATCAGCACGATCGCGATTTGCAGCACGGATTCATGGAACGCCATGGCGAACAGCCATCCGATCGAACAGATGGCGCCCCCCATCATCATCGTGATACGTCCGCCGCCGCGCGCGGTGAGCCATCCGCTCAACGGCCCGGCCGCCAGCGAACTGATGTTAGAGGGCAGCTTGATAAGCCCGGCGACCGTCGCGCTGGCGCCGAGGCCGATCGCCGTCCAGCGCGGCGCCTGGAGCAACAGCGAGAACACCAGCGTGATCTGCATGGCGCTCATGCAGACCAGCGCCGTGATCGCGTTGCCGATCGCCACCCGGCGGTCAGCGAACAGACGCACGTCGAACAGGGGGTTGGACGAGCGCAGACTCATGCGGATCCAGAAGGCCAGGAGGGCGAGGCCGGATGCGGCGGCGGCGATGGTGCGAGCGTCGAACAGCCCCCAGCCGGGGCCATGGGATATCGCGGCCAGCAGCATCAGGATCGCGGGCACGAACAGCACGCCACCCATCCAGTCTATCCGCCCGCGCGCCGCCATCACCGGCGAGGGCGGGACGAACCGCCGCACGCCCAGCATTGCGATCAGTGCGAAGACCGCGCTGGCGACAAACACCGCGTGCCACGAAAAGGTATCGACCAGGAACCCGCCTATCACGAGACCCGCCGCCGTGCCCGCCGATGCGCCGGAGATCATCAGGCCGATGCCGAGAGGCACTTTGGCGGGCGGCAGATTTTCGCGCGTGAGGCCGATGCACAGCGGCAGAATCGCGCCTGTCGCCCCCTGCATCGCCCGGCCCGCAAGAACCAGCGGATACCAGGACGTCATCGCGCTGGTCAGGGAACCGGCCAGCCCGATGCCGAGAATCACCAGCATCACTCTGCGGCGTCCGAAGATATCCCCCAGCCGTCCGGCAAGTGCCGCCGCGGCAGCGCCGACGAGCAGATAGGACGTCACCAGCCAGCCGAACATGACAGGGCCGCCGAAGTCCTCCGTCAATGCGCGTTGCGCCGCGAAGATCATCGCGGTTTCAAACATGCCCGTGGCTTCGCTGATCCACAGCGAAATGATGAGGAGCCACATCGCCCGCCCGGAAACCGCTTCCCCGGAAGGCTCGCCAACCGGGGTCGTCATCGCTTTTTCGGACATGTCCTTCCCATCCGTCTGTCGGCGCGGCGGGCTGCTTCGCATGGGGGAGACGGGACAACAAGGCCGCCAGCATCGCCCATGCGATGAATGCGCGGATGCGGACATTCAACCCCCGTTCGCCGGCCGTTACGGCTCAATTGCGATCGGTCCTGGCGGGAACTCTTCGGCGCTGCCCGGCATTGTAAGGCCACAGGCGCAAGGAGACGGGCCATGCCGCGCGGCGACAAGGACAAATATACCGACAAGCAGAAGCGCAAGGCCGGGCATATCGAGGAAGGCTATGAAAAGCGCGGCGTATCGAAAGACGAAGCGGAACGGCGCGCGTGGGCGACCGTGAACAAGGAATCCGGCGGCGGCAACAAGTCAGGCTCCGGGCGAGGCAAACCGGACACGCATCAGTCCTCCCGCAAGGGCGGCAGGACAGGCGGACGGGCCAGCGCAGCGCGCAGCGCGGCCGATCGCTCCGCCGCAGCCAGAAAGGGATGGGAAACCCGCCGCCAACGCGGCCACGGTTGAATGGCCCCGGGCGTTCAGTTCACCCAGTCGGCAACTTGGCCGGCGACATCGTTCGCCGCCTGATTCAGCGCGCGGGCGACGGGCGCGGCTTTCGCCTCGACATCCGGCACGCTCGCGGTGAAGCGTCGCGTCGCCATTGTGCCGTCCGCGCTCGAACGGATGGCATCATAAGCCACGATCACGGAGCGGCTGCGCGCATCGTAACCCATGTCCAGCAGCCTGCCCGAAAGCGTTTCCCCGGCGGCATATTCCGCTTCGCCGCCTTCCAGCACCAGCCTGCCCGATTTCGCGCGGATCGCTTCGGCGACAAGGCGGCGGAACTGGCGCGCCGGTCTTTCGACCCAGAGCGCATCCTGGAGATAGGCGATGCTGGCGCTGTCGATCCGTACCGGCACGCGCTGTACGTCGATGGCACGATCCGCTTCGGGCGCGAGGACCAGGATCGCCTTGCCCGTCTCCCCCACCGGAGCGCCCGCGGGCGCGGCGACGGCGGGCGTCAGGCTGATAAGCTGATCGGGCACCTTGGGGCCGAGGCTGACGCAGCCCGAAAGCAGCGCCAGCATACCGCCCGCCGCCATGGCCGAAAGAAATCCGCGTATTGTCGCCGCCTGCACAGGACGATGCTCCCGTTTCATGGCCGTCCCTTTCATGGCTTGTAGTCCGGCAGCTTGTTGCCGCCGACCAGTGCCGCCGCCCCCCGTTCGTCCAGCTTTTCGGTGATCGCGCGCAAGGCGCGGCTGGTTTCCCGCAAGTCCCGGATCGCGGCTTCGGCGGCGGGCAGCGTCGTGCTCGAAATCTGGCGGATCGAGGGCCGTGCGTCGTTCAACGCGCCTTCCAGTTGCGAAGCGGCGGTGCGCGCCGACTTCATCGTTTCGCTCAGGTCCTTGGCCAGCCCGCCGCTTTCGTCGCCCAGCAGGGCGTCCGTCTTGTCGGCGACTTTCTGGAAGTTCGCCAGCGCGCCGCTCGCCTCGCGCAAGGTGCCCTGCAATTCGCGCAGCGTGGCCTTCAGTTCCGGCGTCGCTTCCGAAATGTCGGCCGTCATCTTGTTGGTGTTGGCCAGGATGCCCTCGAAGGATTTCTGGTTCTTGTCCGAGAGAAGCTGAGTCAGCCGGTCCGTCAGCGTGGCCAGCCGCTCCAGCAGAAGCGGCGCGCTGTTGAGGATTTCGCCCAGCCCGCTGCGCTTGGTGGGGATCACCGGCACGCCTTCCGGCCCCGGCTCGGTAATCGGCGGAGCGCCGCGCACCGCACCTTCAAGCTGGATATCGGACACGCCGGTGAAGCTGCCCTGGATCGTGGCCGTGGTGCCCACGACGACCGGAACCTCCTTGTCAACGGCGATACGGACACGCACGAAGGTGGGGTCTTTCTTCCACAATTCGATGGTCTTGATCTGGCCGACGGGAACGCCCTGAAACGCCACTTCCGAACCCTTCGCCAACCCGTCGACCGATTGCTTGAAAAAGATGTCGTATTCGTCCCGCGCGCCTTGGTTGAGCCGGGCGATCCAGATGATCGTCGCCGCCGCGAGGGCCAGAAGCACCAGCGTCACCGCGCCGACCCAGATATGGTTTGCCCTGGTTTCCATCTGCGGTCCTATGCCCCCCGCTCGTGCGAAATGTCCATGTCGGAAATGCCCCCCGAAGATATACCGGGCGCCGCCGCGCGTTCCGCGGCCGACTTCGCCGCGCGCCCGCGCGGGCCGTTGAAATATTCCTCGATCCAGGGATGCCCGGTGGCGATCAATTCGGGAATGGTGCCCACCGCGATCACCTGCTTGTCCGCCAGCACCGCCACCCGGTCGCAAATCTCGTACAGCGTATCGAGATCGTGCGTGATGAGGAACACCGTAAGTCCCAGCGTTTCCTTCAGTTCCCGCGTCAGATCGTCGAACGCGGCCGCGCCGATGGGGTCCAGCCCCGCGGTCGGCTCATCCAGGAACAGCAGTTCGGGATCAAGCGCCAGCGCGCGCGCCAGCCCGGCGCGCTTCTTCATGCCGCCCGACAGTTCCGAAGGATATTTCGCCGCCGCGCTTTCCGGCAGGCCGGAAAGCATGACCTTGTAGAGCGCGATCTCGTGGCGCAGCCGGTCGTCGATTTCCGGGTAGAACTCGCGCAGGGGAACCTCGACGTTCTCCGCCACCGTCAGCGTGGAAAACAGCGCGCCGCCCTGAAACAGCACGCCCCAGCGGGAACGGATATCGACGCCGTCGTCCCGGCCCGGCTCTCCGGTGATTTCCCTGCCCAGCACGTCTATCGTACCCGCCTCGGGCGCCTTCAACCCGATGATCGAGCGCAGCAGCACGGACTTGCCCGTGCCCGACCCGCCGACGACGCCCAGGATCTCGCCGCGACGCACCGTCAGCGAAAGATTGTCATGAATCACGTTGTCGCCGAAGGCGTTGCGCACGCCTCGCACGATGATGGGGCAATCCCCCTCGAACGGCGGCGCGACGGCGGGCAACGTCCGGTCTTCCACGTCCTCGCTCATCCCCAGCCCACCTTGGTGAAGAACACCGCGAAGAAGGCATCGAGCACGATCACCATGAAGATCGCCTGCACCACCGCCATGGTGGTCCTCAGGCCCACTTCCTCGGCGTTCGCATCCACCTGCAGCCCCTGATAGCAGCCGGCCGTGCCGATGATGAGGCCGAAGAACGGCGCCTTTATCAACCCGACCCACACATCGTAGATCGGCACGACTTCCTGGATACGGGACAGGAACGTGAAGAACGGAATATCCAGCGCGAAATTGGCGAGGAACGCGCCGCCGATAATCGCCACGATCGCGGCATACAGACCCAGGAGCGGCATCATCACCACGGCGGCCATGACGCGCGGCACGATCAGCGCCTCGGCCGGGGAAACGCCGATGGTGCGCATCGCGTCCACTTCCTCGGTAAGCCGCATGGTGCCGATCTGCGCGGCGAAGGCGGAACCGGACCGGCCCGCGACCATGATCGCCGTCATCAGCACGCCCAGTTCACGCATCGCCAGCCGGCCCGTCAGGTTGATGGTGTAGATCTCCGCGCCGAACTGGCGAAGCTGCACCGCGCCCTGCTGCGCGATGACGATGCCGACAAGGAAGCTCATCAGCCCGATGATGCCGAGCGCCGACACGCCGACCAGTTCCACCTGCCGGACGAAGGCCTTCATGCGGAAACGCGACGGATGGCGGATCAGGAACCAGAACGACGATATCAGCGCACCGAGGAACCCGACGATGCCGACGGTGCCCTTGCCCCATTCGGCAACGAGCGTGCCCAACGTTTCCGGCACCCGCTGGACAAGACCGGAACGCCGGGGGCTGATATCCGCCGTGCCGCTGGATTCGCTGACGGCTTCGATCAGCCGTTGCGCCTCATCGCTGGCGCCAGTGATCCGGGCATCGTTGTCCCGCGCCACGCGCCATGCGATCCATGCCCCCACGGTGTCGATGTCGCTCACCCGCGACAGATCGACTTCCGCGATGCTGTCCGAAAACCCGCGTAGTTCGTGGTCCACCTTGCCGATGGACGAGACCACCAGCGGGCCGGTCAGCACCAGCGCGGTGCCGCCCCCTTCGGCGTCCCGTGTCGTGAAATCGGCCCACTCGCGCATGACGCCGCAGTGATGCGGGAAAAACGCAGCGGCGGCAAGTGCATAGCCATCGACAGGCTGCGACCCGGCGGCCCGCACTTGCGCGCCCGCCAAGGCGCTGGCAAAGCGCGGCCCCATGAGCGCGCAAGCCACCGACACCGCACAAACCCTGGACAAGACTTTCGATCCCGCCGGAATCGAGGCCCGATGGTATGCCCATTGGGAAGAAAACGGCCTGTTCCGCCCGGAACGGCCGAACGCCCAGGCCTTCACTATCGTCAACCCGCCGCCCAACGTGACGGGCAGCCTGCACATCGGCCACGCGCTGGACAATACGTTGCAGGATATCGTCATCCGCTATGAACGGCTGCGCGGCAAGGATGCGCTCTGGGTCGTCGGCACGGACCATGCGGGCATCGCCACGCAGATGGTGGTCGAACGCCAGATGGAAGCGCGGCAGGACAAGCGCACCAACTATTCGCGCGAAGCGTTCATCGAGAAAGTGTGGGAATGGAAGGCCGAAAGCGGCGGCACCATCACTCGCCAGTTGCGCCGCCTCGGCTGCTCGATGGACTGGAGCCGGGAACAGTTCACCATGGACCCGCACTTCACCCGCGCCGTGGTGAAAGTGTTCGTCGATCTCTACAACCAAGGGCTGATCTACCGCGACAAGCGGCTGGTGAACTGGGATCCGAAGCTCAAGACCGCGATTTCCGATCTGGAAGTGGAAACGCGCGAGACGCAAGGCCATTTCTGGCATTTCCGCTATCCGCTGGCCGATGGCGTCACTTTGCCGAATGGGCGGGATCATATCGTGGTGGCGACGACGCGGCCCGAAACCATGCTGGCCGACATGGCCGTCGCCGTCCACCCGGATGACGAACGCTACAAGGCCGTCATCGGCAAGGATATTCTCCAGCCGATCACCGGCCGCCGGTTCAAGGTCGTCGCGGACGAGCACGCCGACCCGGAACTGGGCACCGGCGCGGTGAAGATCACGCCGGGTCACGATTTTAACGACTTCGAGGTGGGCAAGCGGGCCGGGTTCAAGGCCGGCGACATGCTCAACATGCTGGATGCCGAAGCCCGCGTGGTGCAGACGGCGGACGGCCTGATCCCTGACGAGTTTGTCGGGCTGGACCGTTTCGAAGCGCGCACGCTGGTGGTCCAGCGGATGAAGAAACAGGGTTTTCTGGTCCCGCACATCGACAAGGACGGCGAAGAGCACGACGCCGAACCGCGCACCATCCAGACGCCCTATGGCGACCGGGGCGGCGTGGTGATCGAGCCGTGGCTGACCGACCAGTGGTATGTCGATGCCGCGAAGCTGGCCGAAGCCCCGATGCAGGCCGTGCGCGACGGACGGATCGAGATCGTGCCGAAATCGTGGGAAAAGACCTTCTTCAACTGGATGGAGAACATCCAGCCGTGGTGCGTTTCCCGCCAGCTCTGGTGGGGGCACCGGATTCCGGCGTGGTATGCCGATGACGGCAGCGTATTCGTGGCCGAGACGGAGGAAGCGGCGCGGGCGCTCGCCGGAAACAAGCCGCTCACTCGCGACGAGGACGTGCTCGACACATGGTTCTCTTCCGCGCTCTGGCCCTTCGCGACGCTGGGCTGGCCGGAAGAATCCAATAAGCCCTCCCCCCTGCAGGGGGGAGGGTTGGGTGGGGGGACTCCCGATACTCCCCACCCCCAAACCCCCTCCCCTGAAGAGGAGAGGGCTTCATTGCTCGCCCGCCACTATCCCAATGACCTGCTGATCTCCGGCTTCGACATCCTGTTCTTCTGGGATGCGCGCATGGCGATGCAGGGGATGCACTTCATGGGCGACGTGCCGTGGAAGCGGCTCTATCTCCATGGCCTCGTGCGCGCGGCGGACGGGCAGAAGATGTCCAAATCCAAGGGCAACGTGGTCGATCCGCTGGGACTGATCGACACATACGGCGCGGACGCGTTGCGTTTCTTCATGGCGGCGATGGAAAGCCAGGGCCGTGACGTGAAGATGGATGAAAAGCGCGTCGAGGGATACCGCAACTTCGCGACGAAGCTGTGGAACGCGGCGCGGTTCTGCCAGTCGAACGGCATCGGCGCATCCACCACTCTCGCCGCACCCCCCGCCGCCAGCGCGGTCAACAAGTGGATCGTCGGCGAAGTGGCGCAAACGCTGGCCGAACTGGACAAGGCCATGGCCGACCTGCGCTTCGACGCGGCGGCGAACACTGTCTATCATTTCGTGTGGGACACGTTCTGCGACTGGTATCTGGAACTCATCAAGGGCCGGATCGACGAAGAAACGAAAGCAGCCGCAGGCTGGGTGCTGGACCAGATCCTGGTCATGCTCCACCCCTTCATGCCGTTCGTGACGGAAGAACTGTGGTCCAAGCTGGGGGACCGGGCGGATTACCCCCTCATCACCGCGAAATGGCCGGAGCCGGGCGCGGGCGTGGATGCGGAAGCCAAGCGCGAAGTGGAATGGCTGATTGCGCTGATCGGTAACCTGCGGACCGCGAAGAACGAACTGGGCATCGCGCCGGGTGCGCGCCTTGATGCCTTCCTGCCTGACCCCGCCGAGGCGACGCGCGGCATCATCGAGCGCAACCCCGGCGCCATCGAACGGCTGGCGCGGCTGAACGGCATCCGCTTCGAGCCCGCCCCGGCAGGCGCGGCGATGCAGATCGGCGCGGGCGATACCAATATCGTCATTCCGCTGGAAGGCGTGATCGACATCGCTGCTGAAAAAGCCCGGCTGGAAAAGGCGTTGGCTGCCGCCCAGAAGGAAGCGAAGTCGCTGGAAGGGCGGCTCAACAACCCGTCCTTTGTCGAGAAAGCCAAGCCCGAAGCGGTGGACAAGGCGCGGGCCGACCATGCTCACCACACCGCCGAAGCGGAACGCCTCGCCGCCGCGCTGGCGCGTCTGGGGTGATGTTCAGCCTTCGACAGGCTCAGGCTGAGCGGCAGGAGCGCAACCTTCCTCCCTTTTTCGTCATTGCGAGCGGAGCGAAGCAATCCAGGGCGTTCGAGCGTAAGGCTCTGGATTGCTTCGCTCCGCTCGCAATGACGATCGACCTGAAGCGGAGAGGCGAACAAGCGCGATGCCCCTGACTCTCGCCTGCACCACGCCGGGCGAGCCGGAGATTTTCGCCTCGCTGCAAGGCGAAGGGCCGTCCATCGGCAGGCCGTCCGTGTTCGTTCGCCTGTCCCGCTGCAACCTTGCCTGCCAGTGGTGCGACACAGCCTATACCTGGCGCTTCACCGGCGACAACCGCCCGCACCGCGACGACGGGACGTTCGACCGCGTGGAAAATCAGGTCGTGCTGGCGGAAGCGGACGTCGCCGCGCGCATCACGGCGCTGGGGGGCGACAGGCTCGTCGTGACCGGCGGAGAACCGCTGCTGCAAGGTCCGGCGCTGGCCCGCATGATCGCGCATCTGCCGCTCATGCACGTCGAGGTCGAGACGAACGGCACGGTTGCGCCCGCGCCCGCGCTGGACGCGATGGTCGCGCAATACAACGTCAGTCCGAAGCTGGCGCATAGCAGCAATCCGGCGGACCTTGCCCTGCCGCACGAACGCCTCGCGGCATGGGCGGCGGACGAACGCGCCTTCTTCAAGTTCGTGGTGGCGCAACCGCCCGACCTTGCCGAAGTTCTGGCGCTTCAGGCGCGCCATGCCATTCCCGGCAACCGCCTGTTCCTGATGCCCGAAGGCCGCGACAGCGCGACCTTGCGCGAGCGCGAGCGCTGGCTCGCCCCGCTCTGCGCCGAACACGGGCTGCGACTGACCGACCGGCTGCACATCCACCTCTACGGCGACACGAGAGGGACATGAGCGAGGCCATCCAACCACAGGAACCGTCAGTTTCTCCCCTGCGCGGCGATCTCACGCAGGGGCCGATCCTTTCCACACTCGTGATGTTCTCGCTGCCCATGCTGGCGACGAACCTGCTCCAGTCGCTCAACAGTTCGATCAACACGATCTGGGTGGGCCACCTGATCGGCGAAGGCGCCGTAGCGGCGACAGCCATCGGCGGCATGGTGATGTTCCTGCTCTATGCGGTCATCTTCGGGCTGGGCAACGCCGCCACGATCCGCGTCGGCCATTTTTACGGCGCGCAGGAACTGGTCCCGGCGCGCCGGACGTTCGCGGCGGGAATAGGGTTCTGCGCCGCGCTTGCCCTTATTGCGGGCATTATCGGGCACTTTGCGGCAGACCACGTGCTGCGCGTGCTGGCGACCCCGGCGGAAAGTTTCCGCGATGCGCTGATCTATCTGCGCATCAGTTTCGTGACCATGCCCTTCGGCACGGTGTCCATCATCATGGCAATGGCGCTGCGCGGCGCGGGCGATTCCCGGACACCGCTTTTCGCCATGGGGCTCACCGTCGTGCTCGACGCGGTGCTGAACCCCGTGCTCATCCTCGGCCTTGGCCCGGCCCCGGCTCTGGGCATCGCCGGTTCCGCTCTGGCGACGGCGTTCGCCAACCTGTCCGGCACGCTGCTGATGATCGCCATCGTCCAGGGGCGCGGCCTGCCCTTGCGGCTGCGCGGGGCCGAATGGCGGTTCCTGATCCCGGACCGCGCCACGGTGTCCTATACGCTCGCCAAAGGGTTGCCGATGGGCGCGCAGATGCTGGCGCTGTCCGCGGCCGGGCTGGTGATGATCGGGCTGGTCAACCGGCAGGGACTGAATGCCGCGGCCGCCTATGGCGCTTCGCTCCAGATCTGGAACTACCTGATGATGCCGTCCTTCGCGGTGGGCATGGCGGTCAGCGCCATGGTGGCGCAATCCATCGGCGCGGACCGGCACGATCGCGTGGGCGAAGCGAACCGCATCGGGCTTTACGCGGTCATGGCGATGACCCTGCTGCCGTCGGTACTGATAATTCTCGCCGCCCGGCCGCTGCTGGCGCTGTTCCTCGGCGGCGACAGCCCGGCGCTGGACGTGGGGGAGCACATCATCGCCATCGCCACGTGGTCCTTCGTGTTCAGCGGCATCGTCGTGGTGCTGAACGGCACGATGCGCGCCTATGGCGAAGTCGTGCTGCCGCTGATCGTCATGGTGGTCGCGATGTATCCCGGCCGCATCGGCTTCTATTTCGCGACCCGCCCATGGCTGGGCGAGGACGCGGTGTGGTGGGCCTTTCCCGCGGGCACCCTGCTCAGCGTCGCGCTGACCTGGCTGGCCTATGCGAAAGGCCGGTGGCGCGACAAGCGAATCAGCGTCCCTGCGCCCGCCAGCGCTGGATGATCCGGGCAAGCGATTCCTCCTCGCCGCCGGTTTGCGTCCACAAATGCGTGAACGAAGGATCTTCGGACGCGGGCCGCTTGAACTCTTCCAGATCGTCGAACGTGACTCGGATTGGAATGGAAACGCCTTCGCCGCAGATGATGCATTCGCGGTTGCGCAGCGCGGGGATCGAATCGAGGAAGCCGCGCGCGCCTTCCGGCATGGCGGCCTTCACGAACGCCTGGTCACGATCGTTGTTGAGGCGCATCGAAATGATCGTGCCGCACTGGGAAAGCACGCCTTCGGCAAGGTCTGACGGGCGCTGGGTGATGAGGCCCAGCGAAATGCCGTATTTGCGGCCTTCCTTGGCGATGCGGGACAGAATCCGGCCCACGGACGAACCGTCTGCGTTCTTCTCGTTGGGAACGTAGCGGTGCGCCTCCTCGCAGACGAGGAGGATCGGGCGCGTCTTTTCGTCCCGCCCCCAGATCGCGAAGTCGAACACCAGGCGGCTCAATACCGCGACCACCGTCGACGTGATTTCCGAAGGCACGCCCGACACGTCCACAATGGAGATCGGGCGGCCATGCGCGGGCAGGCGGAAGACCTTGGACAGAAACTCGGCCATGGTATCGCCCACCAGCATGCCCGAGAACATGAACTGATAGCGCGGATCGCCCTTCAGTTCCTCGATCTTGGTCTTGATCCGCATGTAGGGCGCGCTCGAACCCGCCTTGTCGAGCTTGCCCATCTCGGTCTGGATGAGATTGGTGAGGTCCGACAGGAGATAGGGGATCGGCGCATCCACCGTGATCTTGCCCAACTGTTCGGCAAGGCGGTTCTTCAGGCGCGCCTGAAGCAGGCACTTGGCCAGGATGTCCGCATCTTCCTGCCGGTCGTTGCCGGTGCTGGTGAGGAACACTTCGCAGTGTTCCTCGAAATTCATCAGCCAGTAGGGCATCTGAAGATTGCCGACATCGAGAATCGTGCCGGTGTTGCGGAACGCCGCGCCATATTCGCCGTGCGGGTCGATCATCACGATATGGCCCTCGGGCGCATGCTCGCAGATGCGGTGCAGGATCAGCGCGGCGCTGGTCGATTTGCCGGTGCCGGTCGATCCCAGCAGCGCGAAGTGCTTGCCCAGCATGGCATCGACATAGAGCGAGGCGCGGATGTCCTTGGTGGGATAGACCTTGCCGACGGACACGTTGGCCCGCCCGTCGCTAGCATAGATCTGCCGCAGGTCGGTGCTGGTCGCCGGATAGACCCAGGCGCCCGGAATGGGATAGGCCGTCACGCCGCGACGGAAGCCGTGGATGCGTCCGGTGAGCTTTTCCTCATCCCCTTCGCCCAGGAAATCCACGGCGGCGAGAATGCCGCCCGGCGTCTTGGAATCCTGCTTCTGCGTGCGCACGCTGGCCAGCAGCCAGCCGCTGCCGACGCGGACCTTCACCTGGCTCCCCACCTGCCCCGACAGCGCGATGGAGGGATCGGCATCGGCGGAACATTCGGTCAGCCGCTGGAGATCGAGAGCGATGTGGCTTCCCGAACCCGCGATTTCGAGCACGATGCCGATGGGTTCGCGGGCATTGTCGACGACAGACACCCCCGCCTTGCCACTCGCCGCGACATCCCCGGCCGGTTGCGCCTGATCCACGCCGATTCTGCTCATCTCTGTCATTGCGGGACGCCTGCTCTCCTGATGGTGCCGGCCCCTTGGGTATGATGGCGGAGTTAATTTCCCAATAATGCACGGGAATGCGCCGGCCGCACAAGGCGCGCGGAACCGTCAGACCAGCGCGAACAGGCGTCCCGCGATCCAGCCCATGAGCACGGACACCGCTACCGCCAGAAGCCCGTAGAAAAACGGACTGTCTTCCGCGAAATTCGCGATCGCGCGTTCGAACCCGATTTTGCGCACTTCCACCCGGCTCGTCGCGGATGTCAGCACGCGGCCTTTCGTAATGACGAAGGTTTCAGCGGTGTAAGTGCCGGTCGGCACGTTGGACGGCAGCGAAATGCGCGCCTGATAGAGCACCTGCTCGCTCACTTTCACGCCGTCGCGGCTTTGCTGGTAGAGATCCTGCCGGACATTGCGTTCGACCAGACCGCGCGCGAACCGGGCCTGCTGTTCCGGGTCGATCGCGCCGATCGGCGAAAGCTGGAGCCATGGCAGGCCGAGTTCGTAGATGGCCGCCGTCTTGTCGTCGACGATCCGGTCCATCGGGCGGGACGACGCCACGGCATAGAACGACGGCGCGGAACGGAACTCCTCGCTGGTCGCGTTGATCCAGATACCGGCGACTTTCTGCTTCTCTCGCACGATGATGGACTGCGTCGGCCCCTTGAGCACGACGACGATGTCATAGTCGCGCCCGGCACGCGTGCCGCCGGGATCGAGGATCGCGCCGAACAGCAGCAGGTCGGCCCCGGTGAAGCCCTGCCGCAACTGGATTTCGTGCTGCGACACTTCGGGCACGAGAATCGGATCGCGCGCGCCGCACAACAGCGCCGCCGCGATCAACACGGCGGCGGCCTTGGTCCGACGCCCGGTCATAAGGGCGCCACCGTATATATTTCGTCCGGGCGATACCCCAGCCCCAGCGCCATGCGCAGCGCCACCAGCAGGACGATGACCGCGAGCAGCAGGCGCAGCTTCACAGGGCTCGCCTTTTGCGCGAACTTCGCGCCGAACTGCGCGCCGGTGACCGAGCCGACCAGCAGCAGCACGGCCAGCACCATGTCCACGGCCTTGGTCGTCAACGCATGCATCATGGTCGTCACCATGGTCACGAAAAGGATCTGGAACAGGGACGTGCCGACCACCACGCTGGCGCTCATGCCGAGGATATAGAGCATGGCCGGCACCAGCACGAAGCCGCCGCCGATCCCCATCAGCATGGTCAGTACGCCCGTCATGACGCCGAGAATCAGCGGCGCCAGCGGCGAGATGTAGATGCCCGAGCGATAGAACCGCCAGCGTCCCGGCAGGTTCGCCACCAGCGGATGATGGCGGCGCTTGCGGGCCTTGATCGGAATGCCGCTGCGTTCCGCCCGGATCGTCTGCACTCCTTCGTGGGCCATGATGGCGCCGATGGAACCCAGGAGCACGACATAGAGAATGTTGATGACGGTATCTATCTGGCCGAGTTCGGCCAGCAGCCTGAACAGGAGCGCGCCTATCCCCGTTCCGATCACGCCGCCCGCCACCAGCACCAGCCCCATCTGCATGTCCACGCCGTTGCGCCGCGAATGCGCGAACACGCCGGACACGCTGGCGCCCGTCACCTGGCTGGCGGTGGACGCGGCGGCGACCGTGGGCGGAATGCCGTAGAAAATCAGCAGCGGCGTGGTGAGAAACCCGCCGCCGACCCCGAACATGCCCGAAAGCACGCCGGTCAGCGCGCCGAGACCGGCGATGACCAGACCGTTGACCGAAAGGTTGGCGATGGGAAGATAGACGTCCATCTTCCGCAATGGCCTAGCCCAGCTATGCCCGCGGTAAAAGGCTCCGCGTCAGAATCCTGCGGAAAGCGTCAGCGCCGGGCCGCTCGACGGGCGGGCATTGCCGCTGACCCGGAAGCGCCAGTCCACCGCCACGCGCGCGCCGCCGCCGGAACCGACAGGCAGTCCCACCGTGGCCGATGGCCCGATGTCGACGCGCACGGCCCCTTTCTGCGCCCCGCCCCAGATGCCGCCGCCGGCGCGAAGCTCCCCCTGCCCCAGCCGCGCGACCGGGCGATCGGCATGGATCTGGCCATCGGCGAACGCGGTCTTGCCCCTGCCGCCGACATAGCCCGCCTGACCATAGGCTTCGAGCCGGGCGCCGAGCGGCAGATCCACGTAGGGCAGTTCCGTGACGGCCAGAACCGATGGACGCGCCCGCACGCCGTCATACTCGTCACGCGCGCGCAATTCCCCGCCGATGGACACGGGGATCGCGGCGACGGGCCGCATCGACAGGCCCGCGGACACTTCGCGGTCGCGGCCGTTCCCGAGGGCGGAGGCGACACGAAGATAGGCTTCGGGCCGCGCGGCGCTTTGCGGGGACAACCGATAGCGGATGATCGCGCCTGCCTGGCTCGCGCCGTAACTCACGGGCGCGGACGCACCGGACAGGTTCATCGTGCCGACCCCACCGCCGCCGCCGCCACGGCGCAGCAACATCCAGGCATCGGCCGACCAGCGGCGCACAACCCGCACGGATACCCCGCCGGACACGGGCGGAACGATGACGGTGCCTTCCGGTACGGTTTCCTCCGGCGCGGGCTCAGCCGCCTGCGCGATGAACACCGGCATCCGGGATACGGCGGCCATCCACAACAGATTGTGGCCGCTGCTTGCCGCGACGGACAGGCCGCGCGGCAGTGGCGGCGGAGCCGGCGGCGGCGTGAACGCCACGCCGGGAACGGGCGGGACAGCCACCGGCGCCATGAGCGCGCTGCCCCCTTCCGCTGCCCCGTTCGCTGGCGCCACGGCCACCGGCGGCGGGAAAGCAGGGGCCGGAACGGCAACCGCGCCGCGTGGCCTGTTCTCACCGGGGTGCGCCGCTTGCGCCGCCGGAGCAGGCACATGCACCGGAAATTCCCGCGCGTCGTCCGGCGCCGCGCCCCAGACGATCGCCCGCATCGCGGCCCAGCCGCCCAGTACCAGCATCAGCGCAACCAGGGGTTGCCCGCGATATGCGGCGGCGCCCGCTCTCATCGCGAAACCCGCGCGCCGCCCAGAGCGACAGCCGGATGGGCGGCATGTTCGGTCTTGTCCCAGGCAATGATCTCACCGCGCAAGCCGCGCAGATAAGCCGCGAAGGCACGGTGGCTGGCCATGATGGCGATCACGTTGGCGACCGGCATGCGCAGAACCGCCCGCGCGCCTTCCGCCCGCCCATATTCACGGGCCGTGAAAGCGAAGCGCCATGCCGCCCGCCAGACGAAACTGGCAAGACAGAACGCGACCATCGCCGTCAATACCGGCGAAACCGGCATTTTATCCGCCCATCCCGCTATCCGCGCGACGCCAAGGAAGGCTTCAAGCAGGACAAGGCCGTAGCCCGCCGCCAGAACCACGGCGGCAAGCGGCCCGCGCCTGTCGCGCAGGGCCATCCAGAGTTCGCGCGGCCTGAACTCCCAGCCCAGTCTCTCCCAGCCCTGAAACGCGATGCCATGCACCCAGCGCGCCTTCTGGCGCACCGATCCCTCAAGCGTGGCGGGGAAATAGGCGCGAGTGGCGATCAGGCTGCCATCCTCGTCACGCAGGCGGACGAAGCGGCTGCCCGCGCCGTTGCGGCCCGCCAGCAGGCCCAGTTCATAGTCCTCCGTCAACGATTCGACGGCGAAAGGACCAGCGAAAGAACCGGCGCCGATCCCCGCGCGGGCGCGCATTGCCGCGAGCTTTCCGATCATCGCGCGCGAAAAGCCACACCCCACGCCCGCCGCAGGCAGGGCCGCGCCCAACGCATCGCGCACCACCATCGTGCGGGCATGGGCCTCAGTGAACTCTTCGCAATAATGGCTGCCGATCCATGCCGATGCGGGTTGCGGCTCGGGCCGCACCGGCAGTTGCACGAACTGGGCATGGGCCAGCATCCGGTCCAGAACCGGCAGGGCGGACGGATGCACCATGTCTTCCGCGTCATGCAGCACGATACTGCCGAAGGGGGCGCCGATCCGCCGCTCATCCTCGCACAGCGCCTCATAGATGCGGTTGAGGCAATCGGCCTTGGTGGTCGGCCCCATCCGGTCATGCACCACCAGGCGCAGGCGCGGATCGCCTTGCGCCGCGCTGACCGCCGCGGCGAGCGTCCACTCGTCGTTGGCGTAGCAACCCACGTAAAGCCGCAGTTCTGCCTGCGGCCAGGCCATCAGCGTATGGCGCACCATCGCGCCGATGACGTTGGCTTCCCGCCAGGCCGGCACGAAAACGGCCATTCTTTCCGACAGCGCCTGTCCGCGCAACGAACGATCGAGCCTGGTATCCTCCGCCTTGCCCTTCAGCTTCAGCCACAGCCACGCGGCATCCATCGCCAGTTCGTCCAGCGAACCGACGACGAACCAGAACGCCGCGAACAGCAGCAGTTCATGCTCGATTACCTGCATCGCGTGCAGCACCTGCCGCACGACATCCCACGCGCCCACAACCTTTTCGGATCGCCCCCTGTTTGCCCCGCTTTTACGTGTATTTACTTTGGGTTTCGCTTGCAACGAAGAGTTTGTTCCCCAACAGGCGGGGCATGGTTCGCAAGGCACGCCCACGCCATCTGTTCAACGCACTGGCCACCCGGATGCGCCGGATGCTGCATGGCGACAGCGGCTCGGGCCTGTTGCTGATCGTGGCGGCGGGCGCGGCGCTGACCCTCGCGAACAGCGATCTGGCGCCGATCTATCACGAAATGTTCCACAAGCCCCTGTCGTGGACGCCGCTGGCCAGGCTCGATACCTGGCACCTGTGGATCAACGACGCGCTGATGGCCGTATTCTTTTTCGTCATCGGGCTGGAAATCAAACGGGAAGTCCTGGACGGCTATCTTTCCACGCCGCAACGCAGACGCCTGCCGGTACTGGCCGCGCTGTGCGGCATGGCCGTGCCCGCGCTGGTCTATCTGGCGATAGCGGGCGGCGATATCCTGCTGCGGCGCGGATGGGCCATTCCCGCCGCCACCGACATCGCTTTCGCGCTGGGCATCCTCGCCATCGTGGCCAGGGGCCTGCCGTCCTCGCTGCGGCTGTTCCTGCTGACCGTGGCGATCGTCGACGATCTGGGCGCGGTCGTCGTCATCGCGCTGTTCTACACCGGCTCGGTCAAACTCTGGTGGCTGGGCGCGGCGCTGGCCGTGCTGGCGGCCATGGCGCTGCTCAATCGCCTGCGAGTCAGCCGCGCGCGATACTTCCTGCTGCTCGCCGTGGCGCTGTGGTATTGCGTGCTGCATTCCGGCGTGCATGCGACCATCGCGGGCGTGCTCGCCGCCTTCACGATCCCCTTGCGACTCACCACCGACACATACGACAGCCTGCTCCTGCGGCTGGAGCATGCGCTGGCGCCGTGGAGCGCCTATCTGATCGTGCCGCTGTTCGGCTTCGCCAACGCCGGAGTGACGATTGGCGAAAGGGGCTTTGCCCAGGTGCTCGACCCGCTGCCGATGGCCATCGCGGCGGGCCTCGTCATCGGCAAGCAAGCGGGCATCTTCCTGTCGATCGTGCTGGCGGAGCGGACCGGCTTCGCACCGCGCCCCGCGGGCGCCACATGGGCGCAGGTCTGGGGCGTGAGCGTGCTGTGCGGCATCGGTTTCACGATGAGCCTGTTCATCGGCGCGCTGGCCTTTCCCGGCCATCCCGAACTTTACGAGGAAGCCAAGATCGGCGTGCTGACGGGCACGCTGATCTCCGCTCTCGTCGGCACGGCGATCCTGCGTGCGACCCGGCCCTACCAGACGCCGACGTTGGGCATCGAGGCCCATGGCTCGCGCGAGGGAAGCGGCTCACCTTCCTGAAGCAGTTCGACCGAGATCATGTCCGGCGTGCGCACGAAGGCCATATAGCCGTCGCGCGGCGGACGGTTGATCGTCACGCCTGCGTCCATGAGACGCTGACAGACTTCATAGACATCGCTCACCCGATAGGCGACATGGCCGAAATTGCGCCCACCGTCATAAGCCTCGACCGCGCCGCCGTCCGCCGGCGGCCAGTTCCAGGTCAGTTCGATTTCCGCGATGTCCTTCTGGCCGGGAGCCGCCAGGAAGATCAGCGTGAAGCGCCCCGCTTCGTTATCGTAGCGCTTCACTTCCTCCAGCCCCAGAAGCCTGAAGAACCGGACCGTTTCGTCCGGGTCGCTGACCCGAAGCATGGTGTGCATGAATTTTATCATGGCGCGTCTTTCTCCATTCACCGCTATTTTGCCACGGTTCATCGTGCATACAGCCAACCCGGCGCAGGCTTCATCCGTTCCAGAGATCCGCCGGAAAGGACCATGCAATGGACGACTCTAGCCAGAATACCGGAGATTCCGCCACAGGGTTCTTTCGCGACAGGAGCAACCGGCGCTGGCTGGCCACGGCGGCGGTCCTCGCGGCGGGCATGGTCGTCGGCGGATACCTCATGGGCAACGGCCTCGTCCGCGCGCGTGAAGCGGACCGTTCGGTGACGGTGCGCGGCCTCGCCGAGCAGGACGTGACGGCGGACCTTGCCATCTGGACGCTCAGCTATTCGGCCATCGCGTCCGATCTCGCCACCGCACAGGCCGGCGTGGATCGCGACAGCCAGGCGATACAGGGATTCTTTACCCGGCTGGGGTTCCCCGCGTCGGAACTGCAACCCACCGGCGTTTCCGTTTCTCAATACAGCGACAACGGCCAGCCCAAATTCACGGTGCGCCAGCGCATGACGCTCCGCACCACCAATATCGAGCGCGCGCAAAACGCCGTGCGCCGCCAGTTCGAACTGGTCCGCAACGGCGTGGTCCTGGAGGAAGGCTCCGGCATCGCCTATACCTTCACCAAGCTGAACACCATCAAGCCCGCGATGGTCGCCGCCGCGACGAAGGACGCGCGCGCGTCCGCCGAACAGTTCGCCAAGGACAGCGGCACTTCGGTCGGCACCATCAAGAACGCGACGCAAGGCTATTTCGAGATCAATGCCCGCGACGGGGATTCCGGCGGAGGCTGGGGCGTGAGCGATACGCCCTACAAGAAAGTGCGCGTGGTCACGACAGTCGACTTCTACTTGCGCTGATCCGATATCCCGTCAGGAAAACGGCCTGCCCGGTTTCCCGCGCAGGCCGCCATTCCCCCGGCTGAGACCGGAAACCCGATCAGAAGATCGGAGTGTGGCAGAAGATCAGAAGCTGGCGGTCAGCGTGGCGACAACGGTATCGTTGCTCAGCCCCTTCACGCTGGCCCCTTCCACGCCGATATAGGACACGCTGAGCGACAACGGGCCGAACAGCGAGGCAGTGGCGCCGACAGACCAGTCGAGCCCGCTCTTGTCCGTACCGCCCGACAGCAGATCCGGGCCAAGCGCACCGTCGGTATAGCCAAGGTGGGTGTTGATCGTCAGCGGCGTGTTGGGAATGCCGAAATCGATGTCGCCATAGACATAAAGGTTGTCGTCCCCGCCCAGCGAATCCTGTTCCCAGGCATAGGCGACGCCCAGCTTGGCCGTTGCCGGGCCCAGGGTGGTCGAGATCGCGGCGTAAGGCTCCCAGATGTTGGCATCACCGACATGGCCGTTGGGATAGGCATAGAAGGTCATGCCGACGTCGAAAGTCGTGCCGGAAGCGACTTCGCCGGACCAGCCGGCGATAAAGTCCAGTTCCTGGCTGCCATAGACCGGACCTCCCGTTATCGAGGAGGACCACACACCGGCATAAAAGCCGCTGCTGTGGGCAACGGTGATTCCACCCTGCACGGCGGGATCGCCTTCTGAAAGCGAAACGCCGCGGAAACGGTAATCCGTGGTCAGCGCGACTTCGGCGGATACAGTGATATCGGACGGCGGATCGGTTTCGTCAGCGAAGGCCGGAGCGGAAACCAGCACAGAGCCA
>Ga0265293_10004599_pt1 | contig 24167 bp, 29 predicted proteins | sample Munlanlewell138R_FD_192505 | JGI IMG/M metagenome (GOLD analysis project Ga0265293, IMG submission 192505) | Leachate microbial communities from a municipal landfill in Southern Ontario, Canada - Leachate well 138R | ecosystem: Engineered > Solid waste > Landfill > Unclassified | place: Canada...
AACGTGTCGGGCGACGACTTCACCGCCGCCATTCAGCGCGCGTTCGGCCTCGACTTCGATTCTGCCGAAGAGGTGAAGCTCGAGTACGGCACCGCCACCGTGCCCACGGAAGACGAGGAGGACCTCCTCAACTTCGACGCCAAGCGCGAGCAGTTCTCGCCCAGCCGCGTGTACGACGCGCTGCGCCCCGTGCTGGTGGAGCTCACCACCGAGATCAGGCGTTCGCTTGAGTTCTTCAGGGTGCAGTCGGGCGACGCTCTTATCAGCCGCATGATCGTCACCGGCGGTGGCGCTAAGCTGCGCGGCCTGCCCGAGGCCATCGGCGACTCGCTCGGCTTCAAGGTCGAGCTTGGCGATCCATGGCTCAGCGTGCAGGTCGACGAGAACCGCTTCGACACGCAGTACCTCAGCCGCATAGGGCCCGAGTTCGCCGTACCGCTCGGCCTGGCGCTGAGAGGGGTGGCCGGCCTTGATTAACATCAACTTGCTCCCCAAGAACCTGCGCCGGGTACGCGAACCCGGCTACTGGCGCGTTCTCGCCGTGCTCTTCCCCATCCTCGTGCTGGCCATTGCCGGCGGCATGCAGTACTTCGCTAACACCACCGCCAACAACCTGCAGCGCGAGAAGCTCGCCCGCGAGGACCAGCTGGCGCTGCTGCAGCCGTTCCTCCGCGAGCAGCGCGACCTCATATCGCGGCAGCAGCAGCTGAATCAACTGATATCGGTGGCGCAGTCGGTGCGCCAGAACAACATCGTGTGGACCAGCGAGATCTCGGGTCTGCTCGAGACGCTGCCCGCCGGTAGCGGTGAGGCCCCGGTCATCGACTTCACCTCGCTCTCCATGCAGAGCGTAGTACCGCCACGCGCCGACCCCAACCGCTATGAGGGCCGGCCGGTCATAGCCGAGATGGACGTGTCAGGCTCGGTGGTCGACGCCGAGGTGCTGGCCGAGTTCATCCGCGCGCTGGAAGGCTCCAACAACTACGGTGTTCTGTTCCAGAACGCCCAGCGCCAAGGTGAAGACGAGCTGTTCAACTACTCGCTCACGGTGGGCGCGGTTGAGGGGAGCCGCGAATGACGCGCAACGGTTTCAGCCTCCGCAAGCTGCGTCAGCGCGACATCGCGATCATAATGATCGTCCTGTCGCTCCTCGTTGGAGTGCTCTGGTACTTCTACATGTACCAGCCCACCCAGGACCGCATCACGCAGCTCGAAGACGACATCGCGCGCCTGGACCTCGACATAAGGCGCGGCGAGGACGCGCGGCGCAACCTGCCCGACCTGAGGCTGGCTGTAGCTCAGCTCGAGCAGGACCGGCGCGAGTTCCTCGCTCAACTCCCGCGCGAGAGCGACGTAGCGGGCCTCATAGACGCCCTGCGCGTCTCTGCTCTCAACTCCGACATGATCGTCAACGGCTTCGGGCAGGCCAACGCCTCCGAGAACGTGCAGGACGTGCGGCCGATCGGGTTCCAGATCAACCTGCAGGGCACCTTCCAGCAGACCATGGACTTCCTCTCGCGGCTCGAAGGCATGCAGCGCTTCGCTAAGATCCAGCGCGTGGGCCTCAACCTCGAGGACAACACCTCCTCTAACCCGCTCATCAACTCCGACTTCGGTTTCACCGTCTACGTCTTCACCGGTAGCGACCCAGGGGAGCAATAGTTCATGGCCCTATCTCGCACCGCTCGCATCCTCATCGCCGTCCTACTGCTGGCAGCGGCCGGGTTCTTCTGGCTCAACTTCTTCCAGCAGAACGACCCGGTCGAAGCGAGCCCCACGCCCGCCGCCACACCGGCCACTACCCCCGCGACCACCGCTCCAGGCGTAGCTGCGCCCCTCACCGGCGCCCCTGTACCGCCCACGGGCACAACAGTCAACGGCATCGTCACCACACCTGAAGAGACGCCCGCAACGGGCGGAGTCGCCAGCACAGACGCCGGCACCCCAGCGGCGACGCCAGACGGTACCGCGGCGCCCGTGACCGCGCAGCCGGCCGGCACCGCCGCCCCGGTGGTGGTGACCGACCCGCCAGCGGTAGTCCTGCGCGACCTGGTGGTCGACCAGCTGCCGTTCCTCGTTACCGAACCACCCGCAGTGGCTGAAGACGAACCTGACGAAGACGAAGATGCCGCCGGCCGAGGCCTCATGGCCACCCGCGCCAACGTCAACCCGTTCTCGCCGATCCTGGTGCAGGCGCCGCCCGCCACGCAGCAACCAATCGCCCAGGCGCCAATCGAGCAGCCGGAAGCCGCCGAACCGCAGATCGTGGTCGTGAACGGCAGCGGCGAGCCAGCCGGCGCCAGCGAAAGCGGCACGACCGCGGTCCGTACCCCGGTAACCGCCCCCGCGCCGCGCGCCGTGGCGCCCGCCTCCAGCCGCACCGGCGAGCTGCCGCGGCCGCTGCCCACCGGCACCCTTTCTGCCGTGCCCGACATCTTGCGCGACGCGCGCACGCAACCGTCCGCAGCTGCAGGACCAGCCAACCTCGGCACAGTCGCTGCGCTGGTTGTGCCCGACAACGACCAAGGCGCTGACCTTCCCTTCGCTTCCAGCGAGGGTCAGGTGGCCGCCGCTACCTCGCCCGAACCCATCGGGCCCGGCCACGTGCAAGAGGCGCCCGCAGCCAGTACCACGCCTAGCCTGCCCGTAGTGGTCGGCGCCGACGCCCTGAGCCGCTACCTGCGCGATAACAACGTCAGGTTCACAGGCCAGGTGCTGGGTCCTCTCAGCGTGGGCGTGTTCCGTTCCAACCTGTACCAGCAGCCCGCCGTGGTGCTGCTCGGACAGACGCTGCCGGATTCCGAAATCATCCTGTCGGATCTGCGCGGTTACGAAGCCAGATTCACCCTGGGCGATTACTCCCAGGTGCTCTCCTTGGATACCAGGCGGTGATCATGAAAAGGCTCTCTACCCTCCTAACGATCCTGGCGTTGATGGCGCTCCCCGCGTTCGCGCAGGGCACCCTCGACCCGCTCCCGGCCGACGCGCGCTTCGACGCTCCCGTCGAGTTCGCTACGGGCACCAACGGCGAGTCGCTGCCGGTCATGATCGGCGCCCTGGCCAAGGCCGTGGGCCTGACCGCAATCACCGACGACGTACTCGACAAGACGATCGTGTACGACATCGGCGACCCCAAGCCGTTCCGGCAGGTATGGAACATCGTGCTCACGCTCAACGACCTCGACTACGTGCTCCTCGAGAACGACGTGGTCGTGGTGGGCTCCCCCGCCTCCGTCGCGCGCCTCCGCACCCCGGAGGCCGCCCCCACCGAGCCCGTCGCCGAGCAGCCGCGCGCCTCGCAGCTTGAGCAGCGCTTCTACCGCGTGAACTCCGACCCCCAGCAAGTGGTCGAGATCCTGCAGGCCTCCATACAAGGCCTAGACGCCCAGGCGCTGCCCGGCGTGCAGAGCGTCGTGGTTATGGGCACCCAGGAGCAGCACGACCGCGTGCGCTCGCTGCTTGACCAGTTCGACACCGCCGCCGAGCAGGTGCCGCTGGAACAGCGCACCTACCTGCTGTCCAACGCTGTAGCTCAGGACCTCGCAGCGGTGCTCACCTCCACCGGCGTGATCAGCAACGACGAGACCGGTCAGCGCCTTGAGGCGTTCACCGTCGTGGCCGACCGGCGCACCAACTCCCTCATCGTTACCGGCAGCGCAACCGTGCAGGCCCGCCTGGCGGAGCTCATTCCCCAGCTCGACCTGCCACGCAAGCAGGTGAACGTCCAGATCCGCATTCAGGAAGTGGCTCACAGCGTGACCTACGACCTGGGTCTCGACATCACCGGCGGTTTCGGCCAGATGGCGGCCAGCATCCTCGACACGGGCCTTAGCTTCGTGTTCAACAGCGCCGCCGCCGTCTCCAGCTTCAACATCGGCGCCATCCTCGACGCTCTCGAGACCCAGGGGCTCTCGCAGCGCGTGGACGACGGAACCATCACCGTCCTCGACAACCAGACGGGCACCATCCAGTCAGGTGGCACCATCTTCATCAGCATCCCCGGCGCCAGCGAGAACATCGAGCGCGAGATCCCCTACGGCGTTCAGCTCGAAGTGACCCCGCGCGTGGCCAACGACGGCAGCGTGACGCTCAACATCGTGGCGCGCGTAGAAGACGTGCTGTCGACCACCAACGACCCGAGCTTCCTCAACCTGTCGACTCGTGCGGTCACCTCCACCATCAACCTGCAGCCCGGCCAGACCGCGCTGCTGGGTGGCTTGCTGCAGAGCAACTTCACGATGACCAAGCGCAACGTCCCGATCCTGGGCGCCATCCCCATCATCGGCGAGCTGTTCGGCTCCACCGTCTCCGAAGACGAGAAGTCAGACCTGATCCTGATAGTCACCTCGCAGGTCATCGACTAACGCCGCTGGGCGCCTCGCGCCCACTCTGATACACCGCCAGACTGCCCGGCTAACCAGCCGGGCAGTTCTCATTGGGGCCGCCCAGAAGCGCGTGCTACGCTACTCAGATGCTCAGGTTCTTCACCGCCGGCGAGTCGCACGGGCCGGCTCTGACCGTGATCCTAGACGGCGTGCCCGCCGGCCTGCCGCTGATGGCCGCCGACCACATCGACCCCTGGCTCAGGCGGCGCCAAAGCGGCTACGGCCGGGGTCAGCGCATGATCATCGAACAGGACCGCGCCACCATCAAGGGCGGAGTTAGGGCGGGCCGCACCACGGGCTCTCCCCTGGCGCTCGAGATCCCCAACAAGGACTGGCAGAACTGGCTCGACGTCATGGCGCCGGAGCCCGGCAACGAACCGCGCAAACGCGCCCTCACCGAGCCGCGGCCGGGTCACGCCGACCTCACCGGCGGCATCAAGTACGGGCATAAGGACCTGCGCGACGTGCTGGAACGCGCCAGCGCCAGAGAGACAGCCGGCCGCGTGGCGGCCGGAGCGGTGGCGCTGAGGCTGCTCGAGGAACTCGGCATCGAAGGTTCTGCGCGTGTGGTCAGCATGGCCGGCATCGAGTGCGACGGCGGCATGCAGTGGGACCGCCTGCACGACCTTGACGCCAGCCCGCTGCGCACCTTCGATCAAGACGCCGAGGACCGCATCATCGACCGCGTCGCGCAGGCCAAGGAGGACGGCGACACCATCGGCGGTGTGGTCGAAGCGCGCTTCCGCGGCGTGCCCGTGGGTCTGGGCACTTACGCGCAGTGGGACCGCAAGCTCGACGGCCGCCTCGCACAAGCCGTTATGAGCATCCAGGCCATGAAGGGTTGCGAGATCGGCGACGGCTGGCGCGCCGCCACCCTACCCGGCAGCGCGGTGCACGACGCCATCGTGGGCTCGAAGGACGCCCGCTACCAGCGCGCCTCCAACCGCTCGGGCGGCCTTGAGGGCGGCATGACCAACGGCGAGGAACTGGTGGTTCGGGCCGCCATGAAGCCCATCGCCACCCTGATGCAGCCCCTGCAGACGGTCGACGTGGTCACGCACCAGCCGGTGGCGGCCTCGCGTGAACGCTCCGACGTCACCGCCGTACCGGCCGCCTCCATCGTGGTGCTCTCAATGTGCGCCGTCGTGCTGGCCGACGCCGTCCTGGACAAGTTCGGCGCCGACACCGTGCGTGAGGTCAGCAGCGCCCTCGCCGCTCACCGCGAGTACACCGCGGCCTATTAGCGTGGGGCCGCAGCGGCCACGTCACTTCGTGGAGGACCGCGTGGTCACGTGGGTGGCCATGGCAGGTTTCATGGGCACGGGCAAGAGCCGCATAGGCTGGGAGCTCTCGCGGCGCCTGCAACTCACCTTCATCGACACCGACCGCGTCATCGAGCGCGTGAGCGGCATGCGCATCCCCGACGTGTTCGAGTTCTACGGCGAGAAGGTGTTCCGCGATTACGAGACCGAGGTCGTGAGGCGCTGCATCAGGCTCGACGAGGTGGTGGTATCTACCGGGGGCGGCACCGTCATGCGGCCCGAAAACCGGGAGCTGCTGCGCTCGCGCGGGCCCGTGATCGTGCTCTCGGCCAGCCCCGAGACCGTCTTCAAGCGCACCCGGCGCCACCGCCGCCCGCTGATAGAGCAGGGCGACCCGCAGGAGCGCATACGCGAACTCATGGCCGCGCGTCAGGCGGCGTACGACGCGGTAGCCTCCATCAAGGTGTCCACCGACGGACGCAACTCGGTTGACGTGGTGGAGGAGATCGTGGAGAAGCTCGTGGAGTGGAAGGAGCAGCAGGAAGCGTGAGCGGCGCCGAGCAGCCAACGCCGCCAGCCGCAGCCACGCGCACGGTCACCGTGGCACTGGCGCGGCCCTACGAGATGACCGTCGGCGCGGGCGTGCTCTCTACCCTGCCCGATCAGGTGGCAGAGCGCACTGTGGCGCTCATCAGCGACGCCAACGTGGCGGTGCCCTACGGCGCCCCCTTGGTCGCCGCCTTCGAGGCGGCCGGCAAACGCGCGCTGCACCTGCAGGTACCAGCGGGCGAGGCCAGCAAGTCGTTGGAGCGCTACGCCCTGCTGCTGAACGAACTGGCCACCGCGGCCTTCCCGCGCGACGGCGCCGTGGTGGCGCTCGGGGGCGGCGTGGTGGGCGACCTGGCGGGGTTCGTGGCCGCCACCTACATGCGCGGCGTGAGCTTCTACCAGGCTCCCACGTCGCTACTGGCCATGGTCGACGCCAGCGTGGGCGGCAAGACCGCCGTTGACCTGCCTGCCGGTAAGAACCTGGTGGGCGCCTTCTGGCAGCCGCGCGCCGTGGTAGCTGACGTTGCCACTTTGGCAACGCTGCCCGCGCGCGAGTTCCGGCAGGGCACCGTAGAACTGTTCAAGCACGGCCTGCTGGCCGACGCTACGTTACTGAGCACCTTCTCGGCCGGTTGGTCGCAGGAGCTGCCAGCCGAGCTACTGGCGGACGCGGTGGCCCGCTCGGTGACTGTGAAGGCCAAGGTGGTCGCCGCTGACGAAACGGAGGCGGGCCCTCGCGCGCACCTCAACCTGGGTCACACGCTGGCGCACGCCCTGGAGGCAGCCAGTCAGCAGCGCCTGGCGCACGGCGACGCGGTGGCCTACGGCCTGGTGTACGCCGCGCTGCTAGCGCGGCGCCGCGGCTACTCTGACCACACCGCCGCCGTTTACGAGCTGTTCAACTGGGTCGCGCCGGGTCCCCTGCCGCTAGCGCCGTTCTCGCAGCTGTACGCTTACATGAGCGTCGACAAGAAGGTGGCGCAGGGGCGCGTGCGCTACGTGCTGCTGCGCGACGTGGGCGACCCGGTGGTGGTAAGCGACTTGACTTACGCCGAGCTGGAGCGAACGTACCAGGAGCTGCTGAAGGTGGTGGCCTGATGCCAGCACCCCCGCAGCAAGCTGACAGGAAGGAAGCCCAATGATCCTCGTTCTGAACGGACCTAACCTGAACCTGCTTGGAAGCCGCGAGACTGAGGTGTACGGCGTGGCCACCCTGGCCGACGTGGAGCGACTGTGCGAGAGCGTAGCCGCCCAGCTGGGCAGTAGCGCCGTGTGCCGCCAGAGCAACCATGAAGGGCAGCTAATCGACTGGCTGCACGGCGCCGCGGCCGAGGGGGTGAACGGCGTGGTCCTCAACCCGGGCGGTTTCACGCACACCAGCGTGGCCCTGCGCGACGCGATCGCGGCCATCCCCGTGCCGGTGGTGGAGGTGCACATCAGCAACGTCCTCAAGCGCGAGCCGTTCAGGCACGTGAGCCTGACCGGCGCCGTTAGCGTGGGCAGCATCATGGGGCTGGGCGTGTTCGGTTACGAACTGGCGGTGCGTTACCTGCTGCGCGGCTAGCGCCGTGGTGCAGTTGCGCGCTGGTGTCAGCCGCGCAGGAAGTTGGTGGCGTCGCCCTCTTCCACCGGCGGCAGGTCGTCTAGCGACGCCAGTCCGAACTCGAGCAAGAACTTATCGGTAGTGGCGTACAGCAGCGGCCGACCGACCACCTCGCGCTGCCCCACCACCCTGATCAGGTCGCGTTCCTGCAAGGTTTCAAGCGTGCTGGAGCACGAGGCGCCGCGCGCGGCCTCCAGCTCGCCGCGAGTGACCGGCTGGTGGTACGCGACCAGAGCCAGCGTCTCGAGCGACGCCTGGCTGAGGGGCGGTAGCGGAGGCGGCGACATGATGCTGGAGAGGGCTGGCAGTAGCGCGGGTGTTACGACCAGGCGATAGCCGCCGGCCACGTGGTCGACCTGGATGCCCAGGTCGGCGGCCAGTAGCGCCTGTTGCAGGTCGCTTATCTCGCGCCTAACGGCCTCCTCGCTGACGCCCAGGAGGGTCATCAGGTCACGAAGGGGCACAGGCCCCTCGTGGGCCAGCAGCGCGGCGCAGAGCAGCGCGCGAGGTCCGTGCCCGGTGTAGCTCACGGCCCCAATCGTTTCAGCCGTAGCCGAACGTGTCAAGCGGCGCTCAGGCGGCCGCTGCGGCGCAGCCAGATCTCGACGGGGATGGTCAGGAAGGGCGGTACTCCGGCGGCCAGGACCAGCGCGGTGGTGCGCAGGTTCCACTTGAGGGCGCGGCTCGCCAGCCACGTGACCGCCAGGTAGAGCATGAACACCAGGCCATGCAGTCCCCCGAAGAGCGGCACGAGGTTCTCCTCGAGGCCGAGCACGTGCTTCTGGTACATGCCCACCAGAAGCCCCGCCCAGGTAACCGCCTCCGCGAAGGCAGTGATCATGTAGAGGTAGCCCATGGGCGCCAGCGTCCCGGCCGTTGCGCGCGCCTGGTTCGTTACGTTACTCAACTTGGGTCGGCTCCTATCGTTGCCTGTCGGGTTGGGGCCGCTTTGGCCCAACCGCGGCGCACCGTTCCGCTTTGGGGCGGCCCGCGGGGGCGAACGCCCGGCTGCGGCCGGTTCGCCTCGCAGGTTACCTGCCTGAGGGCCCGCAGGGCGAATCGTGAGGTTAGCTGCACGCGGTTGGGCCAGGGGCCCGCCGCCCCCACCTGAGGGTCCCTGCCTCAGCTGTTACGCTTCGAGTATGGGGTTCAGGGTGATCGTCTCGCAGGGTCGTCTGGCCGACCGTACGCCGGGTGCGGTGGCGGGCGCGGCGCTTCTCGGTGCCGCTCTGGCTGAGCGCTTGGGGGTGTCTCCGCGCTTCGTGGGCGTGCCGGCGGCGCCGAAACTGGATCGTCACGAGGGGGCGCTGGCAGAGGCGGAGCCTACGCTGCTGGCTGTGGCCGAAGAGGTTCGGGCGGCGTTCGCGGCTGGTTCGCTGCCGCTTATCGCCGGTAACAAGTGTCCCGTGGCGCTGGCGAGCCTGCCGGTGGCCGCCGCTGCGCACACTGACCTATGCGTGGTGTGGTTCGACGCGCATGGCGACTTTCATACGCCGCACACGTCCGACTCGGGTTACCTGGGCGGCATGGTGCTGGCCGCCGCATGCGGCCTGTGGAGTAGTGGGCATGGTGCTGGCGTGAACCCTCGGAACGTGGTGCTGGTCGGCGCCCGCGACCTCGACGCGGCGGAGGCGGAGTTCCTGGCGCTGCACGGGGTGACCGTGCTGCATCCTGCCTCGGTAACCGAGGAGGCCTTGCGGCGGGCGGTGGCGGGCAGGCCGCTCTGGGTCCACGTTGACCTCGACGTGCTGGAGCCTGGTTTCGTGCCGTTGGATTACGAGGTGCCGGGCGGCTTCTCGCCAGTCGAGTTGAGGGCGCTGTTAGCCGTGTTGCCTGCGGGGCGCCTGGTGGGCGCGGAAGTGACCGAGTTCGAGGCGCCGGTACCGGGCGCGGACGCCGTGGCGCAGCGCCGAAGCGGACCGGAACGGTCGGCGGAAGCCGCCGCTGAAGCCGGTACTTCAACCGCCACTTCAGCCGCCGTTGCTTCCGTGCTGCACGCACTCGGGCCTCTGTTGGGAGATCCTGCCTAGCAGGCAGTTACGCCCTGAGGCGGTAGGGGTGGGTTCAGCGGCGCAGCACGGCGAGTTCCGGCTGCAGTTGCACGATCATGCTCTCCTGTGCGCGCTCCACGCCAACGACCGTGGTGTCTGCTGCGTACGTGGCGGTGAGACGCACGACCACGCTGCCGTCGTCCGTGGTCAGCTGCTGCACCGTTACCCGGACCGGTAAGCCGTGTTGAGGCCAGGGCCCGTGGGTTCCGGGCTCGTCGCCGGCGACGGTGGACGGCCAGCCGTGCACCTCGAGCTCGGCCAGCGTGAGCGCCAGCGCGCCCTCCAAGGCTGCTCGAGCGATAACGCCTTCCTGCCGCGCCCGAACGGCCATGCTCTCGAGCGAGGCCGTGAAGAGCATGGCGAAGGCTACGGCGGCCACGATGAGCAGGCCGCCCAGCACGGCAACCAGCACGAAGCCGTGGCTTCGGCCTGGAGGGGCGTAAAGGCGCGCGCTCACGGCCCCACCACCAGTGGCCGGTGCGGCAGCTCAAGGAGCACGCTGGCGACCTCCGCGCCAGAGCGCAGCTCTAGCCACAGCCCCCGCAGGCGGTTACCGACCAAGACGGTGGGGCCAAGCAGCTCGCCGGTCACGCCTATCGCTCCGACCACCGTCATGGCCTCCACCCCGGCCACCCACGGCTGCCGCGGCGAGCTGCCGCTGCGCCGGTACAGCTGAGGATTACCCTGGCCGTCGGCAGCGGCCTCGAAGGCCAGCTGCCGGGCCACAGGGCGACCCGCCACCCGGTCGTCTATGTACACGAGCCGCAGGGCGTGACCGCCGGGTGAGGCGTGCACCTCAAGCCCTTGCGCCAGGAACTGCGCCGCGGTCTGCGCGGCCTCTAGGCCCTCGACCGCCTCACCGCCTGTTGGCAGGGGCCACGGAGCCGAGCCAGCCAGAAGCAGCTCCTCGCGCAGGAGTTCGCTCGCCAGCCTGATGGTGGCGGCGGCTTCCGAGCTGGTCTCGGAGGCTACGGCCGCGCCGCGAGCCGAGCGCACGAAGCCCGCCAGGGCCACCAGCAGCAGGCCCGCGATGCCGAGCGCCACTAGCACCTCCGTGAGGGTGAACGCCCGGCGGTTCATGGGCCGCCAACCAGCGGAGCGTAGCGCGCGGTGGCGCCTAAGAGCGCCCGCCCTTCGGGCGGCGTGACGCTGACCTCGATTACCTGTAGCGAGCAGCCGTGCGCTGCGTCGGGGCAGGTGAGCTGCACGCTGCACAGCCAACCGGCGGGGAGCGCCGCCGCGCTGCACGCGCCAGCTGAGGCGGCGGGCCCGACCCGCTGGAACAGCAGCTCGAGCGCGAGCGCGTCTGCGGCCAGGTGCCGCGCCTGGGCCGAGCGTCCCGCACGCAGCGCGCCAAGTTGGACCGACGCCAGCGCCGCGCCGGCTACGGCCAGCACCGTGAGCGCCACCAGCGTCTCGACGAGCGTCAGACCGCGGCGCCGCCACACCTGCGGCGCAGAGCGCGCCTTCGCCCGGCGCGTCATGGCGCGGTCTCCAGCCGCACACGGCCCAGGCTAGAAACGACCACGTTGACCGCGTGCCGGGCGCCCCTCAAGCGGATGGTTGCCGAGATGACGCCTCCGCCGTCGCAGCTGCGGCCGCTACCGTCGGGTAGCCACACCAGGCCCCGCGGCAAGCCCGCCAACACGCTCACACCGGGGTGCTCGGCCACCCGCATCTGGAGCAGCTGCGCGCCGCCACTGCAGGGCGCGGCGCCCGTCGTTGCGGCGCGGACCTCGAAGCCGGCGCCTGTACCTAGGTCGGTGACAGCCACGCTGACGCCCCGCCAGATGGCGTTGGCGCGGGCCCAGAGGATGGCCGCGCGGACTGCCTGCGCTGCCCTGTGAGTGTTGTCGGGGCGCGCCGCAGCCCACGCCACCGAGAGCAGTACGCTCAGCACTGCCAGAAGCACCAGCAGTTCGACGATGGTGAGACCGGAGCGCTTCATGGGCCGAGCTTAGGCGGCCAGGAGTGGCCGCTTCACTGGCGGCTTGGCAGGTGCCTACTCCCTCACGGCATGTGACGCGCCCCGCCTACGCCAGGCCCAGCTCCGTGGCGCGCCGCAGAGCGCTCACCCTGTCGCGCACCTCCAGCTTGCGGTAGACGTTCTCGAGATGGTCCTTGATCGTGTCGGGGCTTAGTCCCAGGCGGCTCGCTATGGCCTTGTTGCTGAGGCCCTGCGCCAGGAGGCCCAGCACCTCCTCCTCGCGCCGGGTGAGGGCCGGCAAAGCGACGCTGGGTAGCCAGTCGCGGGTGGGGTCAGCCAGGATGCCGCGCAGCATGCGCGCCAGCTCGCGCGGCTCCGTCTCCTTGGAGAGGTACGCCGTGGCCCCGGCGTCGCGGGCAGCTTGAATGACCGCCGGCTCCTCGAACGTCGTCAGCATGACCGCCACGGGTGCGCCCTCCACGGCGGTGATGGCCTTGCAGGCGCTGATGCCGTCGAGCTCCGGCATGCGCACGTCGAGCAGCACCACGTCGACAGGCGAGTGCCGGCAGCGCTCCACCGCCTGGCGGCCGTTCTCGGCCTCCCCCACCACTACGAACCCTTCGGACTTGAGAGCCATCGCCAGACCCATCCTGAAGAGCGGATGGTCGTCGACGATCAGCACGCTCGGGCCCGGTGACGCGCCCTCGGTTTGCGTTACCGCGGTCATCTGTTGCCTCCTACGAACGCCAGCAGCACGGTGCCGCGCGGGCCGGTGGCTTCGCACACGAGCCGGCCGCCGTGCGCCTCGAGCACGCGCCTGGCGATGAACAGGCCCAGCCCGCCCGTTCCGCCCGTATAGGTCTTACCGCCGATCCTCACGTCGTGACCGATGAACGGTTGCGCCAGCTTCTCGAGAGGCTCGGGCAGGCCGGGACCGTCGTCGTGAACGCGCACCAGCCCGGCGTAGATCTCGACCTCGATCCGGCTGCGGGCGTATCGCACGGCGTTGCTTATCAGGTTGTAGAGCGCCCGCTCGAGCTCGCGGGCGTCGGCCAGGGCGTCGCCGCCGCCCTTGACCTCGATGGCAATGCCGCGCTCCTGCCGCAGCGGCTCCAGGCGCCGCACCACCCGGTCCACCAGCTCTGCCAGAGCCACGTGGTCGCGGTTGAGGGGCACGTCGCTGCGCTCGAGCCGGTGCGCGTCGACGAGCTTCTGCACCAGGTCGATCAGCGAGCTGAGCTCGTGGCTGAGGTGCCCCACCACCTCCACGCGGCGCTCGCGGGTGAGGCTGTCGTCGGTCCTCACGATCTGCAGCAGGTTGTTGGCCGCCACGAGCGGCGTCTTCAGGTCGTGCATGAGGGCGGCCATGAAGGCGCTGCGGCGCGCCTGCTCGGTTTCCACTTGCGCCAGCAGCTGGTTGAAAGAGCGCCGCAGGGTCCTAACCTCAACGGGTTCGTCGTCGGTGACCGCCAGGCGCGCGGTGGCGAGCTGCTCGGTGGTGTGCGGCAGGCCCCTCACGTCCTTCGACGCCTTCAGGAGCGGGGCCAGCAGCACGCCTGAGAGGAAGTAGCCCACCAGGCCGGACAGCACCACCACCCCGGCGAGCCAGAGGATGACCGTGAGCCACATGCCCTCCGGTTCACCGGCGCGCCGGTAGGCGGGCAGCAGCACGGCCACCACCATGAACATGTTGGGGACCGCCGAGAGGAACGCGATGACCAGCGCCACCTGGGCGCGCAGGCTCAGCGGCCCCAGGCGCACGTCCGCTACTCCTCGCTCGAGAGCACGGCCAGGAACGCCTCTTGGGGAACCTCCACCGTGCCTATCTGCTTCATGCGCGCCTTGCCCTTCTTCTGCTTCTCGAGCAGCTTCTTCTTGCGGGTGATGTCGCCACCGTAGCACTTGGCCAGGACGTCCTTGCGGAAGGCTTTCACTGTGGCGCGCGCCAGGATCTTGCCGCCGATGGCGGCCTGAACGGGGATCGAGAACATCTGCCGCGGGATGACCTCGGCCATGCGGTCCACCATGCGGCGGCCCACGTCGTACGCCTTATCGCGGTGCGCGATGATGGCCAGCGCGTCGACCTTCTCCTCGTTCACCAGCACGTCGATCTTCACCAGGTCGCCGGGGCGGTAACCGCTGAACTGGTAATCCATGGAGGCGTACCCGCGCGAGAGCGACTTGAGGCGGTCGTGGAAGTCGTAGAGGATCTCGCCGAACGGCACGTCGTACTTCAGCTCCACCCGGTGCCCGTGGTACACGATGTCTTTCATGACGCCGCGCTTCTCCTGCAGGAGGCCCATGGCGGAGCCCATGTACTCCTCGGGCAGGTAGACGGAGAGGTCCACCCACGGCTCCGAGTTCGACTCGATCTTGTCGGGCGTAGGCAGCTCGCTGGGGTTCTGAACCACCAGTTCCTCGCCGCTGGTCGTGATCACGTGGTACACGACCGCTGGGGCGGTGGCGATGAGCGACAGGCCGAACTCGCGCTCGAGGCGCGCCTGCACGATGTCGGCGTGCAGCAGGCCCAGGAAGCCGCAGCGGAAGCCGAAGCCGAGCGCCTCGGAGGTCTCGGGTTCGAAGGAGAAGGCGGCGTCGTTGAGGCGCAGCTTCTCGAGTGCCTCGCGCAGCTTGGGGTAATCCTCCGTGTCGGTGGGGTAAAGCCCGGAGAACACGACGGGCATGGCGGGCTTGAAGCCCGGCACGGCTCTGGTGGTCGGGTTCTCGGCGCCGGTCACGGTGTCGCCTATCTGCGTGTCGGCGATCTCCTTGATGCTGGCGGTGAACCAGCCGACCTCGCCCACGCCGAGGCTGTCGGAAACGGTCGGTTCGGGGCGGAAGAAGCCTACCTTCTCGACCTCGAAGCGCTTACCGGTGCTCATTACCTGCACCGTGTCCTTGGCCTTGATGCTGCCGTCGAACACGCGGATGAACGCTATGACGCCTTGGTAGGCGTCGTACACGGCGTCGAAGATAAGCGCGCGCAAGGGCGCGTTAGCGTCGCCCTCGGGGGCCGGCAGGTGCTCCACCACGCCTTCCAGCACGGCGCGGATGTTCTCCCCCGTCTTAGCGCTCACGGGCACGGCGTAATCGCCGGGCACACCGATGACCTCTTCCAGCTCCTGGATGGCGCGCGGCACGTCGGCAGCCGGCAGGTCGATCTTGTTGATGACCGGCAGGATCTCGAGCCCGTTATCGGCGGCCAGGTAGGCGTTCTGGATGGTCTGCGCCTCCACCCCTTGCGCGGCGTCGATGACCAGCAGCACGCCTTCGCAGGCGCGCAGCGCGCGCGAGACCTCGTAGTTGAAATCCACGTGGCCCGGCGTGTCGATGAGGTTGAAGAGGTAGGTCTTGCCGTTGTCGGCCTGGTAATAGAGGCGCATGGGCGTGGCCTTGATGGTGATGCCGCGCTCGCGTTCGAGTTCGAGCGAGTCGAGCATCTGGTCGCGCTTATCGCGCTGGCTCACGCTCTGGGTAAGGTCGAGGATACGATCCGCCAGCGTCGACTTGCCGTGGTCGACGTGCGCGATGATCGAGAAGTTACGAATCTCCACCGGCCCAGTGTACCGCGAGAACCTGCAAGTCTCGTACACAGGGAAGCTCGTGAGTTACGGGCTTACCGCGCGTCGGATCCGGGCGGTCCAGCCTACGGGTCGGCGTCCCGCCGTGCCTCGAACGCCGCCCGCAGCAGCCGCCCTGCGGAGCCCGCCTCCACTCCGCCTTTGATGACGGGCACGCGTTTCCAGCCCTCACCCGCCAGGTCGGTCACGCCGCCCAGCGCCCCGTCACGCGGGTTAGTGGCGCCGTAAACGATGCGCGCGAGGTGCGTCTGCAGCGCGGCGCCCAGGCACATGGGGCACGGTTCTAGCGTCACGTACAGGGTTGCGCCGGCCAGGCGCCAGTCGCCTGTTTTGCGGCCCGCCTGCTGCAGCGCTAACAGCTCAGCGTGAGCCGTAGGGTCGCTGTTGGTCTCTCTCAGGTTGTGAGCGGCGGCCAGCACCTCGCCCTCTTGCGAAACGACCACGGCGCCGATCGGAACCTCGCCCAGTCGCTGCGCCAGCGCCGCCTGCGCGAGCGCCTTGCGCATGTAGCGCCTGTCGCTGTCCAGCAGCGCGGGGGTGCCCGTGGCGCCTGCCCCCTCAGCCACTGCGATGCCCTCCACCCACAGCACCTCCTGGCCGGCCGCCAGCACCCTGAGCGAGCCGCGCTCGGAGCGCGGCACCTTGAGGTCGATAAGCAGGTCTGAGAGGAGCTTGCGGCCGCCCGGCATGCGGATACGGTCGCCGCTGCGGCGCGGGCGCAGTTCGAGGCTGGGGTAGCGCTCCAGGACCCCGGGGTCTACCTCGAGCGGCAACTGTGCCGGGTCGCTCACGGTGAGCGTCACCGCGGCCGCCTGGCCGCTGGCAACCCCGGCCGCGGAGGGCCTGCCGGAGCGCACGAGGAGCTCGCCGTAGGCCAGTGCAACCTCGCCGCCTCCGGGCACGCTAACGCGCCAGGGCGCCGCGCTGGCCCCCTCTGCGGCGGCCCGCATAGCCCGCGCGTCCACCTCGCGCAAGAGGCGGTCGCTTGGCACGGCGCCAGCTGCCTGCAGGCGCTCAACGAGCGCGGTCTTGCGCAGCGCGGAGGGCGCCCGCTGCCAGGCTGCCAGCCTGATGGGTCCGGCCGGGAAGCGCTTGCGGGCCAGGTAGGTCAGCGCCGCCTTGGCCTCCTGCTGGATGGTGGCCGTGTCGGCCAGGCGCCGCTGGAGGTCGGGGAAGCGCTCCTCCATCTGCGGCAGCAGGTGGTTGCGCACCCAGGCGCGGTTGAGCTCGAGCGTGGCGTTGGTGGCGTCCTCACGCCAGCTTTCGCCCAACTGCTCCAGGTACGCGCGCAGCACCTCCCGGCGCTCGCCTAAGAGCGGGCGGACGACGCCGCGCTGGCGTGGGCTCATGCCTACCGGGTAGGCAGCGCCGCGCATGAGCTGTAGCAGCACGGTTTCGGCCTGGTCCTCCACCGTGTGCGCCACCACGATGGCGCCGCCAGCCGCCCGCTGCGCCAGCACCCCATAAAGGAACGAGTAGCGCAGGCGCCGCGCGGCGTCCTCGAGGTTCCAGCCCTTCTCCCGCGCTATGGCCGCCACGTCGGCGCCCGCCTCCACTAGCGGTACCTCGAGCCGCTCGCAGAGCCGCCTGACGAACAGGGCGTCCTCACCCGACTCTGGGCGCAGGCGGTGATCGTAGTGGGCGGCCACCAGCTCGAAGCTGGCACGCTTGAGCAAGCGTAAAGCGGCCACGGAGTCACCGCCACCCGACACGGCGACCACCAGCTTGGTCGCGCGCGGCGCGAGCTTGCGCAGCTCGGTAGCTACCCGCCCCTCCAGCGCGGCCCAGCGCCCGGCCGCCGCAGCCGGACCCCCGCTCGCGGCGGCGGACGTAGCGTCCTCGTTGGCGGGGCCCTTCTCCATACACCGATTATGACCGACCGGCGCGCTCGCTCCGGGAGCGGACTGGGCGGCGGCGCCCGTATACTCGTGAAGTGACCGACTACCGCCCGAACACCGTTACCGTGCTCGTTCTCGACTCCGTGGGCGTGGGGGCGCTACCCGACGCCGAGGCGTTCGGCGACGCGGGATCGCACACGCTGGATCACACCGTGCAGGCAACGGGTCTAACCCTGCCGAACCTGGCGACGCTGGGGCTAGGCAACGTGGAGGGCGTGAGCTCGCTGCCCGCCGAGGAGTTGCCCCTGGCCAGCTACGGCCGCATGGCCGAGCTCTCGCCCGGCAAGGACACCACCACCGGTCACTGGGAGTTCATGGGCCTCGTGCTGGAGCACCCGTTCCGCACGTTCGAGAAGTTCCCGCCCGCGGTAATGGACGCGTTCGACGCCCTCACTGGCCGCGGTCATCTGGGCAACTACCCGGCCTCCGGCACCGAGATCATCGCGGAGCTGGGCGCGGAGCACCTGCGTACCGGCGAGCCCATCGTTTACACCAGTGCCGACTCGGTGTTTCAGGTGGCCGCGCACGTGGACGTAGTGCCCCTCGACACGCTCTACCGCTGGTGCGAGGGCGCGAGAGAGATCCTCACAGGTGAGCACTCCGTGGCGCGGGTAATAGCCAGACCGTTCACGGGGCCCGCCTCAGCGTTCGAGCGGCTCGGCGCGCAGCGCCACGATTACTCCGTGGAGCCAGCGACCGACACGGTCCTTGACGCCCTGAAGGCTGCCGGGCGGGAGGTCATCGGTGTCGGCAAGATCCCCGACATCTACGCGCACCGCGGCTTCACCCGTGAGGTGGCCAGCGGCAGCAACATGGAGGGCCTGGACCGCACCCTGGAGCTCTTGCGTGAACGGCCGCACGGCCTGATATTCACTAACCTCGTCGAGTTCGATTCGCTGTACGGCCACAGGCGTAACCCCGAGGGCTACGCTCAGGCGCTGCGCGACGTCGACGAGCGCCTCCCCGAGCTGCTGGAAGCCGTGCGGGAGGGCGACACCCTGATCATCGTGAGCGATCACGGTAACGATCCCACCTGGCCCGGCACGGACCACACGCGCGAGTACGGCATGCTGCTCGTGTACCGGCCTGGGGAGCCAGGCGCCAACCTGGGCACGCGTGAGACGTTCGCCGACGTGGGCGCCACGGTGGCAGCGAGCCTGGGTGTGGCCTGGAACGGTCCGGGCGAACCCGTATAACGTCAGGCGCCCCGACCTAAGCGGTCGGGGCATCTGTCGTACTGGTGCTGTTTCTAGACTGGGCCGTCTAGGCCCCGTCCGGTCACTCGGTTACGAGCTCGATCAGCGCTTCCTGCGTGCCGTCTCCGCGGCGCGTGGTGAGGCGGTAGATGCGGGTGTAACCGCCGGGGCGCTCGGCGAAGCTCGGGGCGATCTCGTTCATCAGCTTGCGCTGGACGTCGTGATCGTGGATCTCGCGCGAGATGAGGCGGCGGGCGTGTAGGTCGCCGCCGCGGGCGGTGGTGATGAGCTTCTCCACGTACGGCTGGAGGTTCTTGGCCTTGGCCAGCGTGGTCTTTATGCGGCCGTGCCGCAGCAGCGCGGTCGCCTGGCTGCGTGCCAGGGCGATGCGGTGGCTGCTGGAGCGACTGAGTTTGCGGCCGCGCGATAGGTGACGCATGCGTTACTCCTTGAGTTTCAGTCCGCGCGCCGCGAGGCGCTCCTTGATCTCTTCCAGCGACTTCTCGCCCACACCGCCGACCTTCTTGAGGTCGCGCTCCGACAGGGCCAGCAGGGCGTTGACGGAGTCGATGCCCTCCTCCTGCAGGGAGTGCAGCACGCGGCTGGAGAGGTCGAGCGATTCCAGGCTCATGGTGACCTCGTCCTCGGCGGGCGTGGTCTCCACGGTCTGTACGGTGGGGATGGTCATGACGGGGGCGGCTTCCTCGTCCTGCAGGACGCCGTTCCCGCTGAACACGTTCAGCTGGTTGCGTAGGGTCTCAACGGCCATGTCGAGCGCGTCGCGCGGTTCGACGCTGCCGTCGGTCCAGACGCGCAGGGTGAGGCGGTCAAGGTCCGTCTTCTGGCCCACGCGGGTGTCTTCCACGCGGTAAGCCACGCGCCGCACGGGGGTGTAGACGGCGTCGACGGGGATGGAGTTGATACGGTCCTTGGTGCCGTGGATCTCGGCCGGCACGTAACCCACACCGCGCTCCACGCGCACTTCCATCACGAGCCGCGCGCCCTTAGAGAGCGTGGCTACGTGCAGGTCCGGGTTCACGACCTCCGCGTTGGAGGGCACGTCGAACATGGCGGCGGTGACGTCGCCGGCGCCCTCGGCCCTCAGGGTGAGGGTCACGGGGTCATCGTCGTACATCTTCACGACGAGGTCCTTCAGGTTGAGGATGATCTGCATGACATCCTCCTTGACCCCGTCGATGGTGGAGAACTCGTGAAGCACGTCCTCGATGTAGACGCTGGTAACCGCGGTGCCCGGGATGGACGAGAGCAGGATGCGGCGGAGCGGGTTGCCGAGCGTGACGCCGTAACCGCGCGGCAGCGGCTCGACCACGAACTCGGCGTAACTGCCCTCGGTCTTGGCTTTGAACTCTGGGATTATTTGCACCAGTACCTCCTCGGTAGCGACTTATAACGAGCGTGTACGCCGCTCAGCGAGAGTAGTACTCGATGACTTGGAGCTCGTTGACGGGCACCATGATGTCTTCGCGCGCCGGGCGGTGAAGGAACTTGCCCTTCATCTTCTCGGCGTCGAACTCGAGCCAGGGGTTGAGTTGGCCGCGCTTGCGGTCCTCGATGTTGGCGTGGATGAACGGGTTCTTGCGGGCCTTGGCGGCCACTTCGATCTCGTCACCCGGGCGCACGCGGTAGCTCGGGATGTCTACGCGCTTGCCGTTCACCAGGATGTGGCCGTGGGCCACGAACTGGCGCGCCTGGCGGCGCGTGTAAGCGATGCCGAGGCGGTAAACCACGTTATCGAGGCGCGATTCGAGCAGTTGCAGGAACACCGTACCGGTGGAGCCTTCCTGCTTGGCAGCCTCGTCGAAGAGGTTGCGGAACTGCTTCTCGCTCATGTTGTAAAGGAAGCGCAGCTTCTGCTTCTCACGCAGACGCACCCCGTAGTCCGACGGCTTGCGGCGGCGGCGCTGGCCGTGCTGGCCAGGCGGGTACGGGTGCTTCTCCATGTAGCGCTGCACCTTCGGGGTTTCCGTCAGGTTGACGCCTTCACGGCGGCTGATCTTTACTGCTGGTCCTCTGTACCTTCCCATGTATCTCCTAGGCCCCCATCATGGGGCCGCGTCCTGTTCTTACGGACGCTTCCGCTTGCGAGGGCGGCAGCCGTTATGCGGGTGGGGGGTGTCGTCGATGATGGTGCGCACGTGCACGCCCGTAGCCTGGATGGAGCGGATAGCCTGCTCCCGGCCCGAGCCCGTGCCGCGAATGATGATGTCCACCTGGCTGACGCCCATGTTCTGAGCCTTGCGGGTGGCGTCGGCGGCGGCCAGCTGCGCGGCGTACGGGGTGCCCTTCTTGGAGCCCTTGTAGCCGATGGAGCCGGCGGAGGACCAGGCGACGGTGTTGCCGCCCATGTCCGTGATGGTGACGATGGTGTTGTTGTACGAAGCGTGGATGAACGCCTTGCCCTCGGTGAGCTGGCGCTTGACACGCTTCTTGGCAGTCTTAGCGGATGGAGCCTTAGCCATGTCTCAAGTGCCTACTTCCTCGGAGCCTTCTTCTTGCCGGCCACGGTGCGACGCGGTCCCTTGCGGGTGCGTGCGTTGGTCTTAGTGGACTGGCCGCGCACGGGCAGGCCGCGGCGGTGCCGCAGGCCGCGGTAGCAGCCGATGTCCATGAGACGCTTGATGTTGAGCTGCACCTCGCGGCGGAGGTCGCCCTCGACCTTGTAATCGCGGTCCACGACTTCGCGGAGACGAGATACTTCGGTCTCGGTCAGGTCCTTGACGCGGGTGGTGGGGTCCACTTCGGCCTTGGCGAGGATCTCGCCGGACCGGGACCAGCCGATGCCGTAGATGTACGGCAGAGCAGCTTCGATGCGCTTCTCGCGCGGCAGGTCGACGCCTGCGATACGAGCCATACTTATCCCTGCCTCTGCTTATGGGTGGGGTTGGCGGTGCAGATGACGTACACGCGGCCGTGCCGGCGCACTACCTTGCACTTGTCGCACATTGGTTTAACTGAAGCCCTAACCTTCATGCTTCTCTCTCTCCTACTTACGGTAAACGATGCGGCCCTTTTCAGGGTCGTAAGTGCTGATCTCGACGACCACGCGGTCGCCGGGAAGTATGCGGATGTAGTGCCGGCGCATCTTGCCACCAACGTGGGCAAGTATTTCGGGGCCTGCGTCCAACTGGACCAAGAAGGTCGTGTTGGGACGTGCTTCCAGGACTACGCCTTCGGTACGAATAGTGTCCTGCGTCGTTTCCTCTTGGCGTTGCTCGCGTTGCTTCCTGGGTGGACCCGATCGTCTACGCGCCATGCACACCTCCTTCTGCGGTTGGGATTACTCCCTCACCGCTACCTGCAGTCAGCACCCATGGGCCGCTTTCAGTTATGGCCACGGTGTGCTCGAAATGTGCCGCCAGCGAACCGTTCTCGGTGGAGGCCGTCCAGCCGTCGTCGGCGATGACGACGCGAGCGCGCCGCTGAGCCACCATGGGCTCGATCGCCAGTACGAGGCCGGGACGGAGAACAGGTCCTGTTCCGGCACGACCAAAGTTGGGCAGTTCCGGTCCTTCGTGGAAATCGCGACCGATGCCGTGACCCACGAACTCCCTTACTACCCAGTAACCAGCCGCTTCGACGACGTCCTGTATGGCCGCGGAAACATCGCCAAGGCGGGCGCCCGCTTGTGCCTTCTCGATACCGGCGATCAAGGACCGCTGGGTTACTTCGAGCAGGCGGCGAGCTTCGACGGAGACGTTACCTACCGGGTAGGTCACAGCCATGTCGGCGTGGTACCCACGGTAATGCGTCCCGATGTCGATCGAAATTACGTCGCCTTCCACCAGAGGGCGGTCGTCCGGGAAACCGTGGACGACGACCTCGTTGGGGGAGGCGCAGATCGAGGCAGGAAAGCCGTTATAGCCCTTGAAACTGGGCTTTCCGCCGCGTGAGAGGATAGCAGATTCAGCCGCCTCGTTCAACTCGGCGGTGGTAACACCGGGAGCGACCAGGCCAGCGACGACCTCGAGCGCCTCGCGGTTGATCCGCCCGGCTTCGGCCATCACCTCCAGTTCGCTGCGGCGTTTGAGGATCACTGGGCCTCCGCAGACAGGGCGTCCTGCAGACGCTCCGTGACCTCGTCGAGCGTGCCGACGCCGTCAATGGAACTGAGCTTGCCCTTAGCGCCGTAGTACTCGAGTAGCGGCGCGGTCTGGTCGCGGTAGACCTTCATGCGGGTGCGGATGGTCTCCTCGTTATCGTCCGAGCGGCCCTCCTGGGCGGCGCGGCTAACTAACCGCCGCACCAGTTCGTCCTCGTCCACCACCAGTTCTATCGCCTGGTCGACCTGAGCGCCGTACTCGCCGAGGAGTTCCTCAAGCGCGTCGGCCTGGCCGGTGGTGCGGGGGAAACCGTCGAGCAGCACGCGCACGGGATCCTGCTTGTCGAGTTCGGACTTGACCATGCCCATGATGATCTCGTCGGGCACCAGCACGCCTTGATCCATGAGGACCTTGGCTTCCGTGCCGAGCTGGGTGCCCCGCCGCACGTGGTCGCGCAGCAGGTCACCGGTGCTCAGCTTGGTCAGGCCGCGGCCTTCGGCGAGGCGCTGCGCCTGCGTGCCCTTGCCGGCTCCCGGCGGGCCCATCAGAAGCAGTACCTCGCTTACGGCGTTACTCACTTAGAACCGCCTCCCGCGCCCGCGGATACGACCCTTGGCCACGAACCCTTCGTAGTGGCGCATCATCAGCTGCGATTCGAGCTGACGGAGGGTGTCCAGTGCCACGCCCACCATGATGAGCAGGCCCGTGCCGGAGAGCGCGAACTCGAGGCCTTGCACGCCGGTGATCCACGCAAGCAGCGTGGGCAGCGCGTTGACGGCACCGAGGAAGAGCGCGCCCCACAGGGTGATACGGGTGGTGATGCGCGTGAGGTGATCGGTGGTCGGCTGGCCGGGGCGAACGCCGGGCACGAAGCCGCCGTACTCGCGGAGGTTCTCGCTGATCCTGCGGGGATCGAACGAGATCTGCGTGTAGAAGTACGTGAAGCCCATGATGAGCAGCGTGCTGGTGACCAGGCCCTGCCAGCGCATGGGGTCGAACCAGGCCGCCACCGCGAGTGCGAAGTTGTTCTCGGGGAACGCGCCCAGGACGGTTTGCGGCAGGATGAGGATGGCGACGGCGAAGATGATGGGGATAACGCCCGCCGCGTTGAGGCGCAGCGGGATGTAGGTGGTCTGGCCACCCATGACCTTGCGGCCCACGACCTTGCGCGCGTACTGCACGGGTATGCGGCGCTCGGCCTGCTGCACCAGCACCATGCCGGCGATGGTGATGACCAGCAGGATCAGGTAGAAGGCGAGGCCGAACACGTTGGACTCCCCCGCCCCGATCAGCTGGAACTGCTGGGTCAGCGCGGTGGGGATGGCCGCCACGATGCCCGCGTAGATGATGAGCGAGATGCCGTTACCGATGCCGTACTCGGTGATCTTCTCACCGAGCCACATGACGACGGTGATGCCGGCGATCTGGGTAACGAGAACCACGAACCAGAAGAACGGTCCGTTGGCCCAGCCCACCTTGAGCGCGCCGGAGGGCCCGAGCAGGGCGATGGCCAGGAACAGCGCCTGGATGGCACCGAGCGCGGTGGCGCCCCAGCGGGTGTACTGGGTGATCTTGCGCCGCCCTTCCTCGCCCTCCTTAGAGAGCTTCTGGAGGGGCGGGTAAGTGGAGGTGAGTAGCTGGATGATGATGCTCG
>Ga0265293_10004600_pt1 | contig 24161 bp, 25 predicted proteins | sample Munlanlewell138R_FD_192505 | JGI IMG/M metagenome (GOLD analysis project Ga0265293, IMG submission 192505) | Leachate microbial communities from a municipal landfill in Southern Ontario, Canada - Leachate well 138R | ecosystem: Engineered > Solid waste > Landfill > Unclassified | place: Canada...
ATCTGGACCCCTCCACGATGACCGCCACGGCGTACCAATCGGCGCTGCTGATCGTCATCCAGGTGGTGCTGGGCGGCTTCACGGTGGTATGGATGTATGGGCGCGGTCCGGCCGTGCGTCATGCCTGGCCGCTGGTGCTCATCATTTCCGTCATCCATGGCGCGGGTCAGGTTTTCGTCGCCTTGTTCGAGCCGGTTCTTGCCGCGTTCATCCCGGCGGCCGTCGCGATGCTGGCGCTGTATCCGTTGTCGCGCTGGCGGCGTTATGCCGAGCCGCTGACCGGCGTGCCCGAGCGCCCGGCGATGCGCGACGAGCGGATGGACGAAACTGCCGGGAAGGCCGCGCCGATGGGGTTGGCCATGTCGTTCATGCCTTACGCCATCTTGACCGTGACGGCGCTGGGCTCGTCGTTGATCGAGCCGATACGGGATGCCTTGCGTGTTTTTTCCGTCGGCTTGCCTTTTCCGGAGGTGTCGACCGGATACCAGATCACCAACGATGCCGTCGCGCGCTATTCGGCCATGGCGCCGTTGACGAACCCGGGCGCCAGCCTGCTCCTGACCGCCATTGTGACGTGGCTGGTGTTCGGGGCGCGTGGCTATTACAAGACCTGGCAATCCAACGGCCACGCCGAGCAGTCCGGCATCCTGGCCAGTCTTTTCGCCAGCGCCGTGCCGGCGTCGGTCCCCATCATCGCCTTCCTGGTGATGGCCAGGATCATGGACCATTCGGGGCAGAACCAGGCTTTGGCCTACGGCCTGGCGGCCGTGGCTCCGGCCTACGTCTTCGCCTTTCTTTCCAACGGGATCGGCATCATAGGCGCATTCACGACATCCAGCAGTACGTCGTCGAACACCTTGTTCTCCGATCTGCAATTCACGCTGGCCAAGCTCAAGGGCTTGCCGGTCGAGACCATACTTGCCGCGCAGAGCGCGGGAGGCGCCATCGGCAATGCGATCGGCCCCGCCAATATCGTGCTGGGCGCGAGCACCGCTGGAATCAGCGGGCAGGAGGGCGCCATTCTGCGTAAGACTTTGCCCTGGACCTTGGTCGCCTTCGTCTTGACGGGCGCGGCGACCGTGTTGATGATTATGCTGGCTGCTTGAGGAAGGGATGACGATGATTGCTTTATTCAAGAATCGGCTCGCGTACTTGAGCCTTTCGCTTATTTTGCTGGTTGCCGCGTTTCCGCTGGTCAGCATCGGCATGAGCAGGGGGCCTGCCGCGCTATGGTGGCTGGGCTTGCTCGCCCTGGGCTGCGGCGGGTTGATACCGCCGCTGCAAAGAATACTGCTGGGGCCGCCGGCTTCGGAGCCGCAATCCGACGACGGCCAACCCGCATCACGTAAAGGAGAAAGCAAATCATGAGTCACGCCAACGGACCGCGTACCGGTCGTCCCCCCGTCGTCGCCTCCCGGGGCATGGTGTCCTCGCCGCATTACCTTGCCTCCGCGTCTGGCCTGAATGCATTGCGCGGCGGAGGCAGCGCCGTCGACGCCGCCATTGCCGTGAATGCGACGCTTTGCGTGGTATACCCGCATATGGCCGGCGTGGGCGGCGATGGTTTCTGGTTGATCTCGGGGCCTGGCACGGACGGCGTCCAGGCATTGCATGCCGCGGGTCCGGCCGCCCAGGCCGCCACTCGGGAATACTACAAGGAGCGCGGCTGCGCCGATCAGATTCCGGCGCGCGGCCCGTTGGCGGCGCTGACGACGCCGGGCGCCGTCGACGGCTGGCGCGTTGCGCATGAGCGTCACGGCCGATTGGCCTGGGCCGACTTGTTTGCCGACGCGATTGCCTACGCCCGTGACGGCGTGCCTGTCAGCCGATCCCTGGCCGACTGGCTGGCCGCCGATGAAGAAATACTCAGGCAGTTTCCGGAAATCGCCCGCATCTATCTGCCCGATGGCAAGGTATTGCGCGAAGGACAGAGGCTGGCTCAGCCCGACCTCGCGCGCACGCTGGAACAGATCGCGACGCTCGGCGCCAGGGCGGGATTCTATGAGGGCGCCGTCGCCAAGCGCGCATGCGCGGCGCTGAGCGCGGCGGGCTCGCCGTTGCGCGAAGAGGACTTCGTCCGCTATCGAGCGAAATGGGTCGAGCCGATTTCCACCACCTATCGCGGTCATGACGTCGTTCAGATGCCGCCGAGCACGCAAGGTTTCGCCGCGCTGCAGATTATGAACCTGCTCGAAGGCTTCGACGTTGCGTCATGGGGCGAAGGTACAGCCGATTATTACCACCACATCGTGGAGGCGGTGAAAGTGGCGTTCGCCGATCGCGACGAGTGGCTGACCGATCCCGACTTCGTGAAGATTCCCTTGCGGCAGCTGCTTTCGAAAGAATACGCCGACCAGCGGCGAAGCCTGATCCGGTCCGAATGCGCGTTGGCCGGCGAGCGGGTCCAGCCGGGAATCGCCTACGGCACGGATTTCGATCACCGCATTCCCGACGGCGATACGGTCTATTTTTGCGCGGCCGATGCGGACGGCCTGGTGGTCTCGATCATCCAGTCCATTTATCACGACTTCGGGTCGGCGGTGGTGGCTGGCGATACCGGAATGATCATGCAGAATCGGGGCAGCTTCTTTTCGCTCGACGATGCCCATCCCAATCGCCTGGAGCCCGGAAAGCATACGTTCCACACCATCATTCCCGCCATGCTTCTCAAAGACGGCAGGCCGGTGCTGGCGTACGGCACCATGGGCGGTGAAGGCCAGCCGCAGACCCAGGCGGCGTTGCTTACGCGCCTGATCGATTTCGGCTTCGATGTCCAGCAAGCCATCGAAGCGCCGCGCTGGCTCATGGGCCGCACATGGGGCACGGCGTCGCGCAACCTATGGCTCGAGTCGCGTATTTCCGACGAAGTCGCGCGCGAGCTGCGCCTGCGCGGGCAGCCGGTCGGCATGACCTCCCGATGGGATGGTACATTGGGGCATGCCCAGGCTATCCGCATCGATCGCGTCAACGGTTTTTTCGAAGGAGGGGCCGATCCGCGCGGCGACGGCGCAGCCATGGGTTTCTAGACGCTTCAGGTAATTGCATCGAATGTTCCTCTCAACCGCGTTTCAAGCCATGGAGAGATGTCATGCTCAGACTGACCGCCAACGATTTTTCCCCCGAGTTGCTGGAGCTGTACGATTTTTATGCGCACGGGAAGATAAGCAAGCGAGAATTCCTGCAACGTTCCGCCGGTTTTGCCGTGGCCGGATTGACCGGCCTGGCCTTGATCGACGCCATGTTGCCGAACTACGCCTTGGCCCAGCAGGTTGCGTTCACCGATCCGGACATCGTCGCGCAATATATTACCTATCCTTCGCCGCAAGGCCATGGGCAGGTGCGAGGCTATCTGGTCCGGCCCGCCAAGGGCGATGGAAAGTATCCCGCCGTCGTCGTGGTGCACGAGAACCGCGGGCTCAATCCCTACATCGAAGACGTGGCGCGGCGGCTTGCCAAGGCGGGTTTCGTCGCGTTGGCGCCGGACGGCCTGAGCTCCAAGGGCGGGTATCCCGGCAATGACGACATGGGGCGCGAGATGCAGCAGCAAGTCGATCCCAAGAAGCTGATGAATGATTTCTTCGCCGCCGTCGAGTACATGGGCGGCCACGAGTACGCCACGGGAAAAGTGGGCATAACGGGCTTCTGTTACGGCGGGGGAGTGGCCAACGCGGCCGCGGTGGCGTATCCCGAGCTTGCGGCGGCGGTGCCGTTCTACGGACGACAGGCCGGTCCGGAGGACGTGCCCAGGATCCGGGCGCCGTTGCTGCTGCACTATGCCGAGAACGATCCCGGCATCGCGCAAGGTTGGCCCGCCTATGAAGCGGCGTTGAAAGAACACGGCAATACGTACGAGGCCTATGTCTATCCCGGCACGAATCATGGTTTTCACAACGATTCGACGCCGCGCTACGACGAGCGCGCGGCCAAGCTCGCCTGGGATCGGACGCTGGATTGGTTCAAGCGATATCTGGCGTAATATGCGGCGCATAAGATGAATGGACGCGCCTTCGTTCGCATGAACCGGCTCGCGCCCACGTCTTGCGCTTTCAATCGGAGGAGAATCTTGCATGAGCGAGCTGAAGCTTGGCCCAATACTCTCGTTTCGAGGCCTCGACGCCAACGGCACATGGAAAGTGTCGGCCTTGGTCGGCATAGCCGACACCTCGGACATTCCCCGGCTTACGCTGGATAAGCGCAAGGTCGCCCATCCCGTCATCCTGTTGCAGCATCATGGTTGCCTATATCTACGCTACGATTTGTCCTGCAAGCTGCGCAAGGATGAAAGGCGCGTGCCCTACAGCATCCACGGAATCGACGAGACGTGGCATTTCACCGTGCCGGGCAAGGGCGAGGCGCCGCGCATGGCGTACGTATCCTGCAACGGTTTTTCCGACCCGAGCGGCATGCGCAAGCTCATCAAGGCGGAGAACGCCGTATGGGCCGACCTGCTATGCAATCATGACAAGGAACTTCGGCCCGCCGGCTACGTCCTGGACAAGGAACAGCTTTGGCACGAAGCCCGCACGCACGACAAGAACCTGCAACGGTTTCATGTGATGTTGATGGGCGGCGACCAGATCTATTTCGATTCGATCTGGGAAGACATCAAGCTGTTGAAGCGATGGATAGGATTGCCGCGCCGCGAACAGCTGGCATACCAGGTGGAGCCCGAGCTCGATAAAGAGATCCAGGAATACTATTTCAAGCTTTACAGCCAGCGCTGGCTGCCGCGGGACGGGGCGGCTCGGGGCGGCTCGGAAAAAGGTTTGGATGCCAGCCAGGCCATGGCGCGCATTCCGACGGTGATGATGTGGGATGACCACGATATCTTCGACGGTTGGGGTTCCTACAGCGCCGAGATGCAGCGCAGCCCTTTGTTCCAGAGACTGTTCCACCATGCGCGCCGGGCCTTCTGGGTGTTCCAGATGCAGCATGCGATCGAGCATCTTCCCGAGCTTTCGCCGCGCACGGACGTCAATGTGCGATCCGATGATCCTTTGTTCGAGCCCATTGCCTGGTCTCGTGTCCTGTCGGACGACAAGCTTGCGCTTCCGTTGCTGGACGACCAGCCCGGCTTTACGTCGGTGCATGCGCTGGGTCCGGTGGGTTTGATCGTGGCGGATTTGCGTACGGAGCGCTCCAAAGAGCAGGTGCTGGGGCCCGCCACGTGGAACGCGTTGCAGCGTTGGCTGGCGGGCATCGATGCGAGCGGAAAACCGGCAGGAAAATGCCGGCATCTGCTATTCATGTCGTCCGTGCCGGTGGTGCATCCCAAGCTGTCGCTGGCTGAAGCGTTCATGGATGGCTTGGGCCAGGATCACGTGCTCGACAGCAGCGCGGATGATCTGAAGGATCATTGGACCAATGACGATCATGAGGGCGAGCGCAAGCGTCTGGTCGAAACCTTGTTGAAGACGGCCAAGCAAAAGCAGTTGCGGGTGACGATCGTGTCCGGCGACGTGCATGTCGCCGCCTGGGGGGTGGTGTACCGCAAGGATGTGGGTCCGCAGGACAACTGGGCGCAGATCCAGCAGCTGACCAGTACCGCCGTCGTCCATCCTTCCCTGGTCAGCGTCATGGAGCGGTTGTTCCTGCACGTGCTGAATCAGACCGCCAAGTCGACCCAGGCGCTGGACGTCAACCTGAGCGCGGAAATGATGCTGTTTCCCGGATCCAACCGCTATGTGATGGCGGCCAGGAACTGGCTGGCGTTGGAGCTGGACGAGGGCGCGACGGACGCGAGCAAGCTGTGGGCGGCCTGGCGCTGCGAAACGGAAACCTCCTTCACCAATCATCTTCTGGCGACGGAACCGGTCAATACCTGACGCCGGTAGAGCGCGAGCGTAAAGCCGAAAACGCCTCTTCTAATAATTGACCGTCTGGAAGGAATATTATAATATCTATAAAAAATTGGAGACAAAGGCATGAATTTTCTCAGCCGGTATTTCGACACGATGGACGTCGGCGAAAGCTTCGCTTCACGTGGCCGCACCATCACCGAAGCCGACATCGTCCAGTGGTGTTCCCTGACGGGCGACTGGTACGTATTGCACAGCAATGCCCATTACGCCGCCGGCACTCGCTTCGGACAGCGCATCGCGCCTGGAATACTGGTGCAGGCTTATGCCGCGGGCCTGGGCGTCCCGCCCGATGCGCCGGCGATCATCGCGAACTATGGAACGGACGGATTGCGGTTCGTGGCTCCGGTGTTTATCGGCGACACCATACATCTGAGATCCAAAGTGCTGGAAAAGACGGTCAAGCGTCCTGGCCGGGACGGCGTGATCAAGCTCGAATGGAATGTGCACAACCAGGACGGAACCCTGGTGATGACGAGCGATCTGCAAATCCTGATGGCGTATTCGCAGGAGGGTCGCTGATGTCGTCACCCATAAGCTGGCGTTGTGAAAAAGGGCTGGGCGTCGTCGTCATCGATCGGCCGGAGCGAAAAAACAGCTTGACCTTGCAGCACATGCATGAGGTCGGCGCCGCGTTCGGCGAGTGCGTCGATGACGGCGCGCGCTGCATTCTGATCCGCGGCGCGGGGGACATGTTCTGCGCCGGCCGCGACCTGCTCGACATGGACGCGGCCACGGAGGATACCGAGGCGGTGCTACGGGACCGGATAAATCCCGCCCTGGCGGCGGTGCGTGGCTGCGGCGTGCCCACCATCGCATCGGTAAAGGGTCCCGCGCTTGGTTTCGGCTTCGGACTGGCACTGGCCTGCGACATCACCGTCGTCGCCGACAATGCGCTCATGGGCAGCCCTTTTCGCAACATAGGCTGCACGCTGGACTCGGGCGGACACTATTACATGCGCGAGCGCATCGGCGTGCATCGCGCGGCCGAGCTGATTTTCACGGGCCGATTGATTTCGGGGCGCGAGGCCGCGGCGATGGGGCTCGTGAATCGCAGCATGGGCGCACTGGATCTGGACGGGTACGTCGATGCGCTGGCGCGATCCATCGCGCAGGGGCCGACGGCCGCATTCGCGGCGACCAAGCGCATTCTTGCGTCGCAGGGCGGCTACGACGACATGGCGGAGCTGGAAGCGCATTACCAAGCGCGGTTGCTGCGCACGAGTGACGGCATCGAAGGGCTCACGGCGTTCAAAGAAAAGCGCAAGCCGCGGTTCTCGGGTTCGTGACGGAACGGGGGTCGCATGTATCAGGCTCCTGCCGTGTCGGCGCGGCGCTATTTCCTGGATGGGCTGGCGCAGGGCGAGCTGAGATATCAGTTCGACCCAGTGAGCGGGAAGGCCGTCTTCTTTCCCCGCGAAGTCGCGCCGTCCGGCCGGCTGGGCGGACTCGAATGGCGGGTCAGCAAAGGCAGGGGCGTCATCTATTCCTTTACCGAGGTTTTTCGGCGGGATGAAATGTACAACGTGGTTCTGGTCGATCTCGATGAAGGATTCAGGGTGATGTCGACCATACCGGGCGCGCAGCCGAGATCGCTTCGCATCGGACAGGCCGTGCAAGCAGGCTTCGATGTTTGCGCAGGTGAACAGAGGCTGGTATTCGAGGTGCTTTCATGATGCGCGGAACGACGGCAATCATAGGAGTGGGCATGTCGGGTCTTCCGGCTCTGGCGCCGGACTCGTCGCCGCTGGACGCCATGGCCATGGCGTGTGCCGAGGCGCTCGCCGACTGCCACCTCGGCAAGGACGATATCGATGGCGTCTTCGCCGCCGGGCTGCAGTTGTTCATGCCGACGCTGAGCTTGTGCGAATACCTCGATCTGCATCCCCGCTATACGGACTCGACGCAGATCGGCGGGGGCGCGTTCCTGGCCCAGCTCAATCACGCCCAGGCGGCCATCGCCGCGGGGCTGTGCGAGGTCGCGCTGGTCGCATACGGCAGCACGCAGCGCTCCGCCGCGAAACAGTTCAGCTCGCATTCCGAGACCAATCCCTACGAGGATCCCTATCGCTTCCCCGGCCCGGCGGGAGGCTACGCATTGATGGCCCACAGGCATATGCACGAGTTCGGGACGACGCGCGTGCAAATGGCGGAAGTGGCGGTGAGCGCAAGGAAATGGGCTCAGCTCAACCCCCTGGCGCCGGACCGAAGCGCGTTGACGATAGACGACGTGCTCGACGCTCGGCCGGTATGTTCGCCCTTTACAGTGCGCGACTGCTGTCTGGTCACCGACGGGGGCGGAGCGGTGATCGTGGCGTCCGCAAAGCGGGCCCGGCAGTACAAAGACCGGGCCGTCTACATTCTTGGCGCGGGCGAAGCGGTCAGCCATCGCAGCGTATCGCAGATGCCCGACCTGGCGACCACGGTCGCGCGGGAGTCCGCCATGCGGGCGTTCAGCCAGTCCGGTCTGCGTCCCGGCGATGTCGACGTGGCGCAGTTGTACGATGCGTTCACCATCATGCCCATCATGTTCGCCGAAGATCTGGGTTTTTGCGGCAAAGGAGAGGGTGGCGCGTTCCTGGCCGGCGGCCGCAGCGCGCCCGGCGGCGACTTCCCCATGAATACCAGCGGCGGGGGATTGTCGTTCGGCCACCCCGGCATGTTCGGCATCTATACCATTATCGAAAGCGTGCAGCAGCTGCGGGGCGAGTGCGGAGCCAGGCAAGTGGAGAATGCGCACGTCGGCCTGGCGCATGCGCCGGGCGGCTACATGTCCAGCCAGTCGACCGTTATATTCGGAACGGCTTCGGCGTTGTAAAGACGGCAGCGACCAAGAATAATATGCTGCACGGCCAGTTTTACTACATCAGGAGACAAACGAAATGAACGTGATGAATAAGGAATGCGCTCACGAAGCGCTGGATTTCGCGGACCGGGAAACGGTCACCGCCGTCCAGGAAGCCAAGCTGGCGAAACTCGGCGAACGGCTCGATCGCAGCGAGCCCTGGAAAGAGCATTTCGCGGCGGCGGGAGCCAGCCCGCTGGACATGAGGGACAGAAAATCGCTCGCGGCCATGCCGACTTTGAGCAAGGCGAGGCTCAGGGAACTGTATCCCTATCCATTCCTTACGGCCGATATGAAAGACGTCACCCGCTTCTGTGCCACGTCGGGCACGACCGGGCTGCCGGTGCTGTTCGGCTTTACCAGGCACGATTGGGACGTGACCATGGTTCGGCAGCTGACGAGGATATTCCGGACGGTGGGCCTGACCCCCGAAGACCGGGTGTACCAGGGATACGGCTACGGGCTCTGGATAGGAGGCCCCTCGATGGACGAGGCGCTCAAGAACTACGGCGCGACCAATTTTCCCGTGGGGCCGGGAAGGGGCGAGCTGATGGCCTCCTGGATGAAAGACCATCGCTATACGGCCACCACGATGTCGCCGCTCTGGCTGGCGACGCTGATAGGCTATGCGCGAAAAGCGGGCATCGATCCCAAGAAGGACTGGAGCCTGCGCATCGGCATGTTCGGCGGCCAGTCGGTGTCCTCCACGTTTCGGGAGGAGCTCGAGGCTCAGATGCCGGAAGGTTTTCTGGCGCACAATATCTATGGCACCACCGAGGCCGGCGGGCCGATTCTGGCGATCTCGTGCCCGCATTCCCACAAGGCGGACGAAATGCATCTCATCAACGACGATACGGTGCTGACGGAGATCCTGAATCCCGATACGCTGGAGCCGGTGCAGCCGGGCGAGATCGGCGAGATCGTCGTGACGACGCTGGACAAGCAGGCTTCGCCGGTCGTGCGCTGGCGTACGCATGACCTCGTGCGCTTGTCGACGAAGCCTTATGATTGTCCTTGCGGGCGCCATGGCTACCCCTTGATCGGCCGCATCGTGGGCAGGTCCGACGACATGCTCAAGGTACGGGGCGTGATCGTGTATCCGTCTCAGGTCGAGGATGTGGTCGCCGGGATAGATGGAACGATGAAGGAAGCCTGGCAGATCTATGTCGACAGCCAGGAAAAGGAATTGGGTGGGCTGGAAGTGGCCATCGAGCGGCGGGCCGACAGCCCCGCTACGACGGCGGACCTGGCCCGTCGGGTGCGCGAGCAGCTGCGCGCGAGGCTCGGCTTGACGTGCGTGGTCGTCTGCCACGAAGAAGGCACGCTGCCGCGCTATGAAGCCAAGGCCACTCGCGTATTGATTCGCAAGCCGTCGGCTTAAGGATGGAAAGTATGGGAGCACTTGAAGGCATCCGGGTGATCGACTTGTCGCGCGTGCTGGGCGGTCCGTTCAGCACCCAGGTTCTGGCGGATCACGGCGCGTCCGTGATCAAGATCGAGCCGCCGGCCGGCGATGAAACCCGGGGCTGGGGGCCGCCGTTTCTCGGGGACACGGCTTCGTATTTTTTGGGCTTGAACAGAAACAAGCGAGGCATGGCCCTGGACTTGTCCAAGCCGCGCGGCCGCGAGGTTCTGCTGCGCCTGCTGGAAGACGCCGACGTTCTGGTGGAAAACTTTAAAAGCGGCACCATGGAAAAATGGGGCCTGGGATATGAGAGCATCTTGCAGGCGCGTTTTCCGAGACTGATCTATTGCAGGGTCTCCGGGTTCGGCGAAACGGGTCCGTTTGGAGGGCTGCCCGGCTATGACGCCGTCGCCCAGGCCATGTCGGGGCTGATGTCGGTCAACGGCGAAAAAGGGGGAGGGCCGTTGCGCATGGGCGCTCCCGTGATCGATATGGTAACGGGCCTGAATGCCGCGCTGGGGGTATTGTTGGCTCTGCAAGAGCGCAACGTGTCGGGGAAAGGGCAGCTAGTCGAGTCCGCGCTGTACGATTCGGGCGTATCCCTCATGCATCCGCATCTGCCCAACTACTTCCTGTCGGGCCGCAGCTCCGCGCCCAGCGGCAATGCGCACCCCAACATTTGCCCGTACGATGCATATGCCACAGCCACGACGCCGATATTCCTGGCCGTCGGCAACGACACCCAGTTCGCAAAGCTGGCGGCGGTGCTGGGCAAGCCGGAATTGGCGTCGCGGCGCGAGTTCAAGACCAATCGCGACCGCCTCGGGCACGCGGCGCTGTTGCGCCAAGAGATAGAGGCCCGCACGAAAACGCTGGACGCAGCGCAGCTTGCTCAACGGCTGATGGGCAGCGGCGTGCCTTGCGGATCGGTCGTGGATACGGCCGCCGTGGCCGAGCATGAGCATACGCGGCATCGCGAAATGGTCGTGGAGATCGGCGAGTACAAAGGCGTTGGTTCGCCCATCAAGCTGTCGCGCACCAAGGCCGGCTATCGGACGGCGCCTCCCGATTTCGGCGAAGACACCGTCGACATCCTTCGAGAGGCGGGCTTCGATGCTCAGGCCATCGACGAACTGATCGCCGAGGGCGTCGCCTACAATTCGCGAGCGCCCAAATGAACGGATTGGCCGGGGCGCTGGAGGGATGCCGCATCGTCGAGTTCGGACTCAATCTGCCGGGCCCAATGCTGACGCAAAGACTGGCGCGCTACGGCGCCGCGACGCGAAAGATAGAGCCGCCGGCGGGCGATCCGACGGCTCGCATGTTCAAGGACGACAAGGGCATCCCTGTGTTGTACCGCATGCTCAACGGGGAAAAGGACGTGGAGCGCCTGGACTTGAAAAGCGCCGCCGGCAAGGAGCGGGCGTTGCGCTACATCGCCGAGGCGGACGTGCTCGTCGAATCGTCGACGCCGGGCGTCATGGATGCGCTGGGCGTCGGATATGAAGCGTGCCGGCGCGTCAATCCGTCGTTGATCTATTGCTCCATAACAGGACACGGGGACGCGGCACTGCCGGGCCACGACATCAATTTCCTGGCGGCGGCGGGCTATGGTCCGGCCATGGGATATGGCGAACGCGGCAGCCTGGTCGCCTTTCCGGTGGGCGATATTGCAGGCGGCGTCCTTGCCGCGGAAAGCGCGATTCTGGCGGCGCTGCTGAAACGGCATGCCGTGGGAGCGGGCCAACGAATCCGGATCGATATCGTGGCGCAGCTGCGCCGGCTGGACGTGATGGGCGCTGCGTCGCGAGCGGCGCCCGCAAGGCGCGGGGACGATTTTTTGAAGGGCATTTATCCCTGCTACAGAGTGTACCGCTGCAAGGATCGGTCGCTGCTGGCGGTCGGTGCATTGGAGCGGAAGTTCTGGGGGCGGTTTTGCGAGCTCATTCAATGCGAAGCGCTGCGGGATCGTCAATTCGAGGGCAGTGATGAAGGCGATGCGCATTCGTTGGTGGAGCAAGCGTTGCTGGCTCGCCGCGCCGCCGAATGGGAGGAGGCCTCGTTGTCGGCGCCGTGTTGCTTGACGGCGGTGGGTTGAGGCCGATTTCAATGTTTATTAATTAACCGTCTGGACGGTTAATAGTGTATTATCGGAATAACGATCACTTTTGAGGACGAGACAAATGAGTACTCATAGCGAAAACATGGACAGGCTAGCCTCGGCGATCAAAGAGCCGCCGCAGCGGATGACGGAGATGGTGGATCTGGAAGCGCTGCTGTTCGACACGGAAGGGGCGCCGACGATCGAGTCCAAGAACATCTTTCCCTTGGAATGGAAAGTCGAAACGCCCAAGCTTTACGATATCTACGATAGCGCCAGGGATCCGGGCTGGGCGCCCAACAGGCTTCCCTGGAACACCTTGGATCCCGATCGGTTCTCGTTGGACGAACGCTATGCGATGGCCTATTGGTTTACGTTGTTGTCGGTGTTCGATGGCTCGGGGCCGACGGTCTTCGCCCGGGCGATGATACACACGTACGAGGCAAAGGAAGAAGACCCCGTTCGCAAGTGTTTCTTCTCCGTGGTCCGAGACGAAATGAACCATGAGGAAGTGTGCGGCCGCGCCATCACGCTGCTGACGCCCGGCGGCCCCTTGGGATACGAGCCCCGGACTCCCCTGGGCAGGCTGGCCCGAAACAATGTGGAATGGCTGTACTTCAACGGCTCGAGGTACTGGAAGGGCTTCAATAATGCCGTGGACAAGTACTCATTGCCGATTTTGTTCACGTCCTTCCTGTTCGGCGAGGTCGCGTCCAGCACGCTCTTTCACGGCATGTACGACAGGACCAGCATCCCCGTTTTCAAGGAAGCGTTCAAGCGCATCGGACAGGACGAGGGCCGCCACCTCGGCATCTGTCTGGCCGTGTTGGAAAAACTGCTGCCGGTGTTGACGGAGGAAGATAAGGAAATGATCACGCTGCAGCTGCGCGCCGGGTTCGTGTTCTTGTCCGGCATCCTGTTCGAGCCGCCCGAAAGCTTCTGGCAACTGCCCGGCACGTTCTTGCCGGCGCAGCGCGCGATCGAGGACGTGGCTCGAGGCGCCGGGCTGGGCATCCTGACGTTGGACGAGCGGCGTGAAAACTGGAAGACCGCCGTCCTGCGCATGAAGGCGAATCTGGATCCCTACGGCATCGAGTTTCCGGCGCTGCCCGAGGTCGGGATAAGCGGCAAGGAGGTTGTTTTCGATCCCGAGAAAATCATTCCGATTTTTTAACGCCATGACGACATCCACCGTGACGGTGCTGAACAATGGTGCGACCTTCGACGCCGATGCCGGCCTCTGCATACTCGACTCGGGGCTTGCCCAGGGAATAGCGCTGCCTCATCAATGCAGAGGGGCTTCGTGCGGCCAGTGCAAGGCGCACATCGAACGGGGCACGGTCAATCATGGCTGGTCGTTCGGCCTGGCGATCACCGACGAGGAAAAAGAGCAAGGCTACTGCTTGATGTGCCAAGCCAAGCCGACCAGCGAGCACATCGTGCTGAGAACGGTGCAGCCGATGGGCGACGAAGCCAGGCCGGTGACCGAGCTGGAAGGAACCATCATCGCGTTGGAGCAGTTGACTGCTCGCGTGCGCAGGGTGGTCCTGCGCGTGCCCGGGGCCGGCGCGCTGTTTCGCGCGGGATCGTACGCCGAGCTCAAACTGCCCGGCATCCATCCCGATCGCGTGTACAGTTTTTCCAACTCCGCGTGCCGCGCCGACCAGCTGGAGTTCCTGGTGGCCTTGCATCCCGAAGGCCGGGCCAGCGGCTATTTGCACGGTCCGGCCAAGGTGGGAGATGCCGTCGACGTGAAAGGCCCGTTCGGCGCCTGCCGGATACCGGACGGCTGGGGAGGCGTGTTGGGGTTGGCGGGCGGAACGGGGCTTGCGCCCGTCTTGTCCCTGTTTCACGCGGCGCTCGACGCCGGGGCCGCGGATCGCTTCCGCCTGTTGTTCGCCGTGCGGGAAGACGGCGATGCGTTCTTGCTGGACCGGCTGATGACCCTTGCGGATGCGTATCCCAACTTCAGCTATGAGCTCGTGGTGGCGCAAGGCCCGAGCCGCTTGTGCGGGAAAACGGGCTTGATCGACGAATACCTTTACGCGAATGTCGACACCTTGCAAGGCTGGCGCGTCGTGGCGGGCGGGTCCCCCGGCTTCGTCACGGCGTGCGCGACGGCTTGCGCGAAGCTGGGCGTGTCGGCCGACGATATTTCGGTGGACAGCTTTACTGATGTATCATCTGCGGCGGCACTTGAAGTCAATCCCTAGGGCGCGCTTCGACTTGCCGGTGATGACCTGTGGGCTTGCTAAGAGATAGAATGAATACGGCCCCCCTTTTTCCAGGTGTATATGGCACGTACCAAGTCTGAAGAGTTCGATCACATCAAAGAGCACATTCTGCAATGTGCGACGACGCTTTTTGCCTCCAAGGGCTTTGCCAATTCCAACATCATCGAAATCGGCAAGGCCTGCAACGCGTCCAAGTCCAGGATGTATCACTATTTTCCGTCCAAGGAATCCATCCTCGAAACCATGTTGCGCGCGCACGTCGAAGACCTGCTGGCCGTGGTATCGGACATTGCCGAGCAGGACGACGATCCGGCGCTGGTATTCGAACGCTACATCAGGGCTCATTTGGAGTACTACTACCAGAACAGCGAACGGCATTCCGTGTTGATTCAGGACGCCGATCATCTTTCTCCAAAGGCGCGCAAGGACTTGAAGGCGGCGGAGACGCGGCTGGTGACGTTCCTGATCGCGATACTCCAGCGTCTCAACAAAGAACGCTATCGCGAGCGCAATATCGCGGTCGCGCATGCGATGCTGATCTACGGCATGTTGAACTGGACCTATACGTGGTACAAACCGTCAGGCCATCTTTCCTTTGAAACCCTGGCGCGTGAAGCCACCGATCTCTGCCTCAACGGTATTTCGTAGGAACGCCGAAAAAAAGCGCTCGAGGATTGGGGAAAACCCCTTTGTTAAAAATTGACCGTCCAGATGGATTATCTTAAAATTGACGCGGCAGCAGCCAAGATCAGCGAAGCGCATCATGTTCGTGTCATCCAAATCCGCAGTCACCATCCAGTGTTCGAAGGTAGATAAATAATGGACGGATCAATTTCCGCTTGCCCGGATCCAGGGGCCTTGGCTCGTGCCGTCGGCGCGTCGATGTTCGAACGGGACCGGGCCTCCCGGTCGCTCGGAATGAGGCTGATCGATATCGATCCGGGCGGCGCGACCATGGAAATGGCGGTGCGCGAAGATATGCTCAACGGGCATGGCACCTGTCAAGGCGGTTTCATTTTCGCGCTGGCCGACAGCGCCTTCGCCTTTGCGTGCAATAGCTACAACCGCAATACCGTTGCCTCGGGATGCGCGATCGATTATCTGGCGCCGGCGTTCGTCGGCGAACGGCTGACGGCCCATGCGCGGGAGGTATCCCGCGCGGGGCGCACAGGCGTCTACGACATTACCGTTTCAAACCAGAAGGGCGCGAAGATAGCCGTATTTCGCGGAAGATCGTATGAAATCAAAGGAGCGGTGACCGACACATCTGACCAAGCATAACGGCAGCACGCATCTACGACGTAAAAACTTTTCAAACAGCCAAAGGCGGGAGACAAGACATGATTCATAGAAACATAGGCAAGGCGTTGGTGGCAGGAGTTCTATTCGTGGCCGGCGCATCGGCGGCCCAGGCCGAGGACCCGATCAAGATCGGAGCCGTGCTCTCGGTCACGGGACCTGCGTCTTACTTGGGCGATCCCGAGTTGAAGACACTGGAAACCTATGTAAAGAAGATCAACGACGAGGGCGGCGTGCTTGGCCGCAAACTGCAGCTGGTCCATTATGACGACGGCACGCAAGCCGCGAAAGCGAACAGCTTCGCCAAGCGCCTGATCGAATCCGATCGGGTCGATGCCCTTATAGGCGGCACCACGACGGGCGCGACCATGGCGATGGTTCCCTTGGCGGAAAAAGCCGAAGTGCCGTTCGTTTCGCTGGCCGGCGCCATCGTCGTGATCGATCCTGTCAAGAAATGGGTGTTCAAGACGCCTCATACCGATCGGATGGCCGCCGAGAAGGTATTCGAAGACATGAAAAAGCGCGGCATCACGAAGGTCGGGCTTTTATCCGACACCGGCGGCTTCGGGCAGTCCGGATACAAGGAAGCCAAGCAGGTGGTCGGCAACTACGGCATTACGCTGGTCGCGGAAGAAACCTATAACCCCAGCGATACCGACATGACGGCGCAACTGACCAAGATCAACGGCGCGCCGGGTGTGGAGGCGGTATTCGTCTTTGGCTTCGGGCAGGGCGCGGCGATCGTGACGCGCAATTACGGCCAGCTGAACATGCGGATTCCGCTGTATCAGTCTCATGGTGTCGCCTCCAATGAGTTCGTGACCTTGTCCGGCAAATCGGCCGAGGGCGTGCGCATGCCCACGCCGGCGCTGCTGGTCGCCGACGCGCTGCCCGCCGACGATCCGCAGAAATCGACCGTCGTTTCCTACAACGAGACCTATCGCAATATCTATAAAAGCGATCCTTCGACGTTCGGCGGCTATGCGTATGACGCGCTCGCTCTCATCGTCGACGCCATCAAGCGGGCCGGCTCGACCGATAAAGCCAAAGTGCGCGACGCGCTCGAGCAGACCGGGGGTTTCGTCGGCACGACCGGCGTATTCAACATGAGCCCCACCGACCACATGGGCCTGGATCTGACGGCGTTCCGCATGGCCGAGGTAAGGAACGGAACCTGGAAGCTGCTGGATTGAGCTTTCGGCCGGGCAGCGATGTCGCGCCGGCCCTCGATCCGTGCGGGGGCCGGCACTTTTCGAACTGAACATTCTTCGGGGACGGGCCATGCTAGCCGACTTCCTGCAGTTTCTTTTTTCCGGAATCACGGTCGGCGCCGCCTATGCCTTGGCGGCGCTGGGGTTCACGATCATCTACAACACCAGCGGCGTGATCAACTTCGCCCAGGGCGAGTTCATTATGCTGGGAGGCATGCTGTCCGCGGCGCTGATCGCAACTGGAGTGCCGATGTACCTGGCCATCGCGCTGGCCATCGTCGCGACGGGGGCCGTCGGCCTGATCATCGAGAAGTTCGCGATAGAGCCCGCCAAGAACGCGGACGTCATCACGCTGATCATCATCACGATAGGCGCGGCGCTGATCATTCGCGGGCTGGTCCAGGTCTTTCTTGGAAAAGGAACGCATTCGCTTCCACCGTTCTCGGGCGATCAGCCCGTCGCTTTCCTGGGCGCCACGCTGTTGCCGCAAAGCTTCTGGGTGCTGGGCGTATCGTTCGTCATCGTCGTGCTGCTGGGATGGTTCTTCGGCGCGACGACGTTTGGCAAGGCGATGCTGGCGACGTCGTACAACAAGATGGCTTCGAGACTCGTCGGGATCAATACCAAGGTCATCCTGCTGCTGTCGTTCGGCCTGTCGGCCATCCTGGGCGCGGCCGGCGGGGCCATCCTGGCTCCCATCACCCTGACTTCCTACGACATCGGCATCATGCTGGGCTTGAAAGGCTTCGTGGCCGCCGTGCTGGGCGGCATGGGCAGCGGCGTGGGGGTCGTGGCGGGAGGCCTGATACTGGGGGTCGCCGAGGCGATGACGGCGGGCTACCTGTCTTCCTCCTACAAGGACGCCGTTCCTTTCGTTCTCATATTGTTGATTCTCTTCGTGCGGCCCAATGGTCTATTCGGCCCACCATCCTCGGAGCGGGTATGAAGGCAGTATCGACCATCCATGCAGGCAAGGCAGGCGCAGCCGCAACCGCGGGTGTCGCGCACGGCCACCGCGGCAACGTCAAGGCGGTTCTAGCGCTGGCGGTCGTGCTGGCGGCGCTGCCGTTTTGCTTTACCAACAGCTTTTACTTCGACGTCGCGATCCGCATGGGCATCAATGCGATCCTGGTCATCGGGCTCAATCTGCTGATCGGCTACGCGGGACAGCTCAGCCTGGGACATGCGGGGCTGTTCGGCATAGGCGCCTATGCGTCGGGCGTGCTGTGCGGCAGGCTGGACTGGCCGCCCTTGCTGTCGCTGGCGGTCGGCGCGGCCGTTACCGGCGTCCTGGCATACGTGGTGGCCAAGCCCATTCTCAGGTTGCGCGGCTACATGCTGGCAATGGCGACGCTGGGCTTGGGCATCATCATCTATATCGTGATAACGAACGAGGCGCAGTGGACCGGCGGCCCCGATGGAATGGCCGTGCCATCCCTGGGGGCGCTGGGGTGGGAGGTGTCGGGCGATCTTTCGTGGTATGTCCTCGTCAGTGTATTGCTGATGGCCACGACGTGGGGCGCGTTGAACTTGATCAATTCGCCCGCGGGGCGCGCCTTGCAAAGCCTGCATGGATCGGAGATCGCCGCGAGCGTGGTCGGCGTCGATACCAGCCGTTTCAAGGTGAGGGTTTTCGTGTTGTCCGCGGTGATAGCCAGCATCGCCGGCAGTTTGAGCGCGCACTACGTCGGATTCATCACACCGGGCATCGCCGGTTTTTCGCATTCGATCGAGCTGGTCACCATGGCGGTGGTGGGCGGCATGGCCTCGGTATTCGGCTCCATCGTGGGCGCCGCTTTGCTCACGGTCCTGCCGCAGCTCCTGGTCCAGTTCGACGGCTGGGAAACGCTGGTGTATGGCCTGATCCTGGTGCTGACCATGATCTTCATGCCCCAAGGGCTGGTGCCGACACTGCGCAAGCGCTTTGAGAAAAGGGGGGCGTGACATGCTCGCCATACGTCGGTTAAGCAAGAATTTCGGCGGGGTGCAGGCTGTCTGTGACGTCGACATCGAGATCGAGCAAGGGACCATCCACTCGGTCATCGGCCCCAACGGCGCGGGGAAAACGACGCTCTTGAACCTGGTTACGGGGATCTATACGCCGAGCGGAGGCGACATTCTGCTCCAGGGAAACAGCATCACGGCGCTCAGCCCGAACCAGCGCGCGCAGCGCGGAATGAGCAGGACGTTTCAGAACCTGCAGGTTTGCATGAATATGAGCGCCTTGGAAAACGTCATGGTCGGCGCCCATTTGCGGCTGAATCATGGACTGCTCTCCGGATTACTCCGGTCCCGCGCGTTGAAAGCCGCGGACGCGGCCTGTCGGGACGAAGCGGTCGAGCTGATGCGCTTCGCGGGCATAGGCGAGCACGTGGGCAGGGCGGCCAATGAAATGTCGTATGGCGCGCTCAAGCGCCTGGAGATAGCGCGCGCGCTGGCCGCGCATCCGGCGGTGCTGCTGCTGGACGAGCCTGCCGCGGGCTTGAACAATACCGAGACGCGGGACCTGGAATTGCTGATCCAGAAGATCGCCGCGCAAGGCGTCACGGTCGTGCTGGTCGAGCACGACATGAAGCTGGTAATGGGCGTTTCCAGCCGTATTTCGGTGCTCGACTACGGTAAGAAGCTCGCCGAAGGCACGCCCGAGCAGGTGCGCGCCAACAGCGACGTCATTGCCGCGTACTTGGGACCGTCTATTTAAAGGGGTGGGGCAACTATGCAGAATGTCGTTATCGATAGCGGGCCGGCATCCTCGGATATAGGGCGGCCGGGCCGGGAGGCGGTGCTCGAAGTGCGGGAACTGGCCAGTCACTACGGTCGCATACAAGCTTTGCATGGCATCGACATGGATGTTGCCGAAGGACAACTGGTGGCATTGGTGGGCGCCAACGGCGCGGGCAAGTCCACGCTGCTGCGCTGTATTTCGGGCATCCAGCCCACGACGTCGGGCGCGATACGCTACCGCTCGCGTGACATCACGTCGGCGCAGTCGGAAAGCCGGGTGCGGGCGGGCATATGCCATGTGCCAGAGGGGCGCCAGGTGTTCGGGCCGATGTCCATCGAAGACAACCTCCGTCTTGGCGCGTATACGCGCCCGCGCGGCGACATCGCATCCGACATGGAGCGCATGTACGAACTCTTTCCCGTCCTGAAAGAAAAACGGCGCTTGCCGGCGGGCACCTTGTCGGGCGGACAGCAGCAAATGCTGGCCATCGCGCGGGCCTTGATGGGCAGGCCCGAGCTATTGCTGCTCGATGAGCCCGGCATGGGCTTGGCTCCTTTGTTGGTCCAGGAGATTTTCCGGGTTATCGTGGAGCTGAAGGAACGAGGCATTACGATACTCCTGGTCGAGCAGAACGCGCAGGCGGCGCTCTCGATCGCCGATGTCGGCTATGTCATCGAAACCGGCCGCATCACGCTCACCGGCAGCGGCCGGGAGCTGCTGCGGGACGAAAAAGTACAGCGCGCCTATCTGGGCATGTAAGGAGCTCGTGCAGTCATGGAAGCAAATGCGGATTCCTGCGCCGCGGTCGAAGGCTTGCTGAAAAGCCGTCATAGCTGTCGCGCATTCTTGCCCGACGCGGTTCCCAGGCGGGTGATCGAGCGCATCGCGGCCATCGCCCAGCTCACGCCGTCCTGGTGCAATACGCAGCCGTGGCAACTGGCCATTACGGTGGGAGACGAGACGCAGCGATTCCGTCAGGCGCTGCTGGAGCAGGCCGCCAGGGAGGAAGGGCGGCCGGATTTCGATTTTCCCGCCGAATACACGGGTATCTATCGCGAGCGCCGGCGCCGCTGCGGCTGGCAGCTGTATGACAGCGTCGGCATCGAGCGCGGCGACCGCGAGGCGTCATCCGCCCAGGCCGCGCGGAATTTCAGGTTTTTCGGCGCGCCGCACGTGGCCATCATTTCCACGCCCGGCGAGCTGGGCGTATACGGAGCCGTGGATTGCGGCGCGTATGTGAACAATTTCATGCTCGCGGCGCAAAGCATGGGCGTGGCCACTATCGCGATGGCATCCTCGGCGCTGCATGCGCGGTTCGTCCGTTCCTACCTGGACATCGAAGAGGGACGCCTGCTGGTTTGCGGCATCGCTTTCGGCTATGAAGATGTCGGGCATCCTGCCAACGGCTTCAGGACCGAGAGGGCAGACCCCGGCCAGGTGATCCGCTGGTTCGGAGAGTGAGCCGGGGGCTTGCGGGCCGCCGCCTCATGCGCCGGATGGGCGATATCCCAGGTTGGCCGAAATTCGTTCGCCCGCGCGCTTCAAGGCAAGCAAATGCCGGGCGGGCGGTTCCTTGCCGATGAACTGCGCGAAGCCCACCAGTCCCAATGTGCCGACGCAATCGCCCGTTTCATCGAAGATCGGCACGGCGATGGCGTTCAGGCCCAATATCATTTCCTGCGGCGCTGTGGCCCAGCCCTGCTTCTTGACCTGCTCCACTTCTTTTTCCAGCGCATCGATGTCGCGCACGGTGAATTCGGTGAAGCGCTCCAGCTCTTTGCCGCGCACGAGATCCATCAGGGGCTGCCGGCTGAAAGCCAGGGCTATCTTGCCTTGCGCCGAGGAGTGGAATTGCATTTCGGTGCCTGGGCGCACGCCGATTTCGAACATCGAGGTCCCGTAGACGGTGTCGAGCACGATGACGCCGCGCATCCCCACCGCCGAGATGGTGACGGATTCGCCCGTTTCTTCGCGGAGTTCGGCGACGGCTTGCTGGGATTGGGTCAGCAGGTCGACGCGCTGGGCCGCCGCGCGCCCGAGAAGATGCGTGCGCACGCCCAGCCTGTAGCGCGAACTGGCGGCGTCCTGTGATAGGTAGCCTCGCTCGAACAAGGTGCGCAGGTGCCTGAAGATAGTGGCTTTGGTCGACGACAGCCGGGTGGCCAGCTCGGATACACCCATTCCGTCCTTGGCCTGCGCGATGGCTTCGAGGATATCGAGGGTGACGTGGACCGATTTAATGGCCGAGCCTGGCTTGTCGTTCATGGAAAGTCCTGCGGTGGTGATCAAAGTTCGCCTGGTACGAAGCTGACTATAGCGCGTTGCTCCACGATCGGCCTGAAGCGCTGGACGACGTGCTCTTCGTGCTCGTTGCTGCGCAAATAGCGATCCAGGTCGGCCCGGCTGTCGAATTCGATCGAGAAGGCGTAGTCGAACGTATCGTCGCGTTCGCTGATGTTCCGGCCTATCGAAAAATTCTTCATCCAGGGAAATTGCTTGGGGAAGTCCACATATTCCGCCAGCAGCGCGTCGCGCTGCGCTTGTGTCGCTTCCGGCTTGAAGCGAAAGAAAAGCGTATGTTTGATCATTTCATATCCAGTATAGGGTGCCGTATTACGGTACAGATGGTACCAAAAATAATTGACTGTTGGGCATCATGGTTAGTTAAATTAGGTAGTAACCCTAGCTGATGTCCGCCTTTTCTTAGATGTTATGATGTACCTTAATACGGTATGATGTTCCGTAATAAGGAATGAAAAACATGACAGCTCCAACAGTTCTATATAACTGGAACGATCTTCCGCGCGAAAAAGTTCGCGCCGGCGTCGAGCGTTGCGCGTTTCGCGGCGATAACGCCATTACGGTCTTCAACTGGATCGAGCCCGGCAATGAAGTGCGTCCTCATACCCATGAGTTCGAGCAATTGGTATACATCCTGCAAGGCGCGGCGAATTATCACGTCGGCGGCAAGGTGTTCGAATGCCGGCCGGGCAGCATGCTGCGCGTGCCGGCGGGGCGGGAGCATTACATCGAGGTGGTCGGCGATCAGACCGTCGTCAATATGGACGTTTTTTCTCCCGTTCGGGATGACTACGCGCATCTGGTCGAGTACCAGCATGCCGACCAGGAGGATCGTTGAGCCATGGCTGCACCGTCCACGTCGACCGCTTCCCTGCGCGAACGCATGCGCGCGCGCGAGGCGCTGCTTGGCACGTTCCAGAAGATCGCCCACTATCACGCTACCGAGTTGCTGGCCGCCGGCCGTCTCGATTACATCGTCATCGATGCCGAGCATGCCGTGTTCACGCGGCGTGAGCTCGACGCCTGCCTGTTGGCGGCGCGGGCCGCGGGCATCGCCGCCCTGGTGCGCTTGCCCGACAGTTCGCCGTCCGGCATTCTGGCCGCCCTGGACATGGGGGCGGCGGGTGTCGTCGTGCCTCGCGTGTCCAGCGCCGCCGCGGCCCGAAAGATAGTCGCCGCCGCTCATTACGCGGCTCACGACGGACTCCGGGGGTTTTCCAATTCGCCTCGGGCCGGCGGCTACGGCCGGTCTTCCATGCGCGATCACGTAATGCAATCCGATCAGTCCGTCGTGGTCATATGCCAGATAGAGGACGTCGACGCGGTGGAGGCGATCGACGACATCGCGGCCGTGGAAGGCGTCCATGGACTGCTGGTCGGCCCTGCGGACCTGTCTTTGTCCTATCAATGCGAGTCGCCGGCGGATCCCGTGGTTGCGGCGGCGATTCAACGCGTCGCCCGGGCTGCGCGCGACCATGGCGTCGCCGCGGGCATCGCCCTGGCCGGACTGGACCAGGCGGCTCCGCTTGCGCGGGACGGCTTCAGCTTTTTCATCGCGGGCACGGACCAGTCGCTGCTGGCCCGAGGCGCATTGGCGCTGGCCGCGCATTTCCAGGAAAGCGTGGTGTCCGTCGGCAAGGAGGAATCTTGAAGGCTTACAACAACGAAGACCTGCGCATGGCGGCCAAGCGCGCCTTGCCCCGCGGTCTTTACGAGTACATTGCCCGCGGCAGCGAAGACGAAACCGCCTTGAGCCGGAATCGTTCGGCGCTCGATGCCGTCAAGTTCCGTCCGCGCGTGTTCGTGAGCGTGGAAGGGCGCAGCCAGAAGACCACCGTGCTTGGCAAGGAGCAGGCGTTGCCGTTGGTGATCGCGCCCACCGGCGCGGCGGGGTTGATGTGGTATCAGGGTGAAATCGCCCTCGCCCGCGCGGCCGCGCAGGCGGGCGTGCCGTTCACGGTATCGACGTCATCGATCACGTCCATGGAGAAGATCGCGGCCGCCGCCCGGGCGCGCTTGTGGTTCCAGCTCTACATATGGCCCGACTTCTCGATGGCGGAACAATTGATCGATCGTGCCGAGGCGGCGGGATACGACACGCTGATGGTGACCGTGGACACCATCGTCAACCCCAATCGCGAATACAACTCGCGCAACGGCTTCAATGTGCCCATCAAATTCA
>Ga0265293_10004601_pt1 | contig 24156 bp, 18 predicted proteins | sample Munlanlewell138R_FD_192505 | JGI IMG/M metagenome (GOLD analysis project Ga0265293, IMG submission 192505) | Leachate microbial communities from a municipal landfill in Southern Ontario, Canada - Leachate well 138R | ecosystem: Engineered > Solid waste > Landfill > Unclassified | place: Canada...
CCCAGTCGATATGGGGACGGAGCACGGACATATCGAAAAGACAGGTAATGTCGCGGTGCTTGCCCCGGCATCCCCGAACGTAGGCATTGCGTCCGGACGGCATGAAACTGCAATCGCCAAAGGGTGTAAACAACGACGGGCTGTCGCGATACAGATAGGCGACCTCGCCACCCCGGGCGGGCCTGGGAATCAGCGCGAGACTCAGATAGCAGACGTCGAGCTTGAAGCATCGCTGGGCAATGGGTTCATCCCAACTGTACGAGCGGATTTCTATGGTCACCCCTGGCCGCGAAATCCGGCCTTCGATCTGATAGCTGGAAAGCAGGCGGGGTATGAACGTCGCTACTTCCGGTTCCGGATGGCCGAGGCGAGGGGCGTGCAGATTTTGTTCCGGGGCAGTCATGTACATAGTCTGTCCTGATCTTGTCGACACAAGGCCTTGCTCGGGATTGGTTGGAGATGGCATGGCTGTCAGGTGGTGCGGCCACCCCGGGGCGGCCGTCCTGAGAAAGTGTCATGCCTTTTATGTTTTTCCCGGCATTTAGTCATGGTGCGCAATCGTGGTGCGAGTGACAGTGCGGCGGACCCGATTCACTGTCCCGGCACAGGGGTATCTTCCGTCTTCTCGCGCCGGTTGGCCATAAGTCGTCTGCCTGGCGGTGGGCGGGAATGTCGCGCCAACGACAAAAGAGCCTTTCGGTACACAAATACAAGTCTGAAAGACGATCGGTTTCAGAGAATGTCCACCTGGAAACAGCATGTGAATTTCGCGAATGACTTTGCGGTTGAGCGCGCGGGCATCTTCGGTAGTCTTGGCCATGGCGATCCTTGCGGGTGCGGGTAACACCGGCCACAGGATGAATTACTTTAATAACCCGCATTGGGAGAGAAAATAATGATAACGATTCATTGCCGTAAAATGCGGCCCGCCGGTCTCGGCATGGCTGTGGCGATTGCGACCGTAGTCGGCGCCGCGTCGGCCGAAGCCCGCGATGCTGCCAGTGGCCCGGCCGGGAGACAGTCCCTCGAGGAAATCGTGGTCACTGCCCGCAAGGCGGAGGAAAGCCTGCAATCCACCCCCGTGGCGGTAACGGCGTTGAACCAGGAGATGCTGTTGAGCGCCCAGGTGCTGGAAGTCGCCGACTTGCGGCGCATGGCGCCGAGCCTGTCCATCATGACCGGCGGGCCGGGTTCGTCGTCACTGGTCTACCTGGGGATCCGCGGCAACTCCCAGGTCGGCGCCGGCAGTACCCAGGACCCCGCCGTCGGCACCTATATCGACGGCGTGTATTACGCCCGGCCCACCGGCGGCAATATGGACCTGTTCGACGTTGCCCAGGCGGAGATCCTGCGGGGCCCCCAGGGCACGCTGTTCGGCCGCAATACCACCGGCGGGGCATTCAATATCAGGACCAATGCGCCCACCGGTGAATTCGAGGGCTACCTCAAGGGCGGGGCCGGCAACTATGGGAGCCGCCACTACGAAGGGGTCTTGAATATCCCCATCCGGGGGGATGAACTGGCGGCCAGAATCGCCTTCAAGTCCACCGAGCACGATGGCTACAGTTCCTTTCGCGGTTACCGGAGTCCGGTGGCTGGCACGGTGCTCCCCGATGGCTTTTCGTGGGACGGCCTGCGCGGCGCGCCCCAGGCAGTGGAGGACAACAATATCGGCCGGGTGAAAGTGCGCTGGGAACCCGCCGACCTGAATTTTGCCGCCACTCTGGGAGCGGACTGGAGCGAGTACCGGGACAGCGGCCAGGCCTTCCAGGTCAGGGCCATCAATCCCGCTGCCGCCGGTGGCTTCGCCGGCAGGATCATGTCCAGTGCCGGGTTCGACCCGGTCCATTTCGTGGCGCAACAGGGCCATGGCCGTACCCATGCGGCGGCGGACAACAGCAGCGTCAGCGACCTGCTCTACGACGACAGTCGCCTGAAGACACCGCGGAGTATCAACAAGTCGTCCGGAGCCTACCTGGATCTGGATGTCGACCTCGGCGATCAGCAGTTCAAATCCATCACCGCCTATCGTGAACTCAAGACCGACGCCACCGTCGACCTCGACGGCATGCCGCTGCGCTTCCTGGATTTTTCCAGCCAGTATGATCAGCACCAGGTGAGCCAGGAATTCCAGCTGAGTGGCTCCTTCGGCGAGCAGCTCGACTGGATTGCCGGACTGTATTATTTCCAGGAAACCGCCACCGATTTCGCCGTGTCGCGGACCTTTGCCGATTTCGCGCTGGTGGACCTGGCCCTGGTAACGGGGAATCCGGCCAACAGCGGCGTGCCCTGGCGCCAGCCGCGCTATACGGAAACCAACGACGGCATCGCCGACAATACCTCGAAGGGGGCGTTCTTTCAGGTCAACTACGACTTTACCGAGGCTTTGCGCGGCACCATCGGCCTGCGCTATACCCGCGACACTCGCGAGGTGCTGATTCGCAGCCAGGCGCCCGAGGACGGGCAGGTTCACCCGGTGACCGGCGCTCCCGTCGCCTGGGAGTGCCGGATTCCCCCCGAGGAACTGGACATTCCGGGTGTCTGCCGCAAGCAGCGCGAGGTGGATTACGACTATCCGGCCTGGGTGCTGGGGCTCGACTACCAGTTCAGCGACAGTCTGTTTCTGTATGCCAAGACCAGTGGCGCCTCGATGGCCGGGGGCTGGAACATCCGCGACGCCACCGTGCCCTCCTTCAAGCCGGAGGACGTCGTCGACCTGGAGTTCGGCTTCAAGTCGGACCTCCTGGACAATACCCTGAGACTCAACGGCGCCTTCTTCTACTGGAAGGCGAAGGATCAGCAGCGCGCCATCAATGGCTACGTGGACCCCGACGGTGATGGCGTCGGCTACACCACACAGTACGCCCGCAACGCCGGCAAATCCCATGGCTACGGCGCTGAGTTCGAGCTGACCTGGCTGCCCTGGGAGGGCATGATCGTCAACAGTTCGCTGTCGCTGCTCGAAGTGAAATACGATGAGTACGATGTCGAGGAGGCGGTGGGCGGAGTGGTTTCGGTCGTCGATCACAGTGGCCAGAAGGCGCCCCAGGCCCCGGAGGTGACGTTCACGGTCGGGGCCACCCAGACTTTCGCCACCGGCCTCGGGATGCTCGACCTCCATCTGGACTACTACTGGGTGGACGAGACCTGGTTCAACGACAGCTCCGTCAACCCCAACGAGAGCGCCGCGGTACAGGCAGTGCAGCGTGAAACCCGCAAATACTGGAGCATCCCGGACTATTCCCTGGTCAACGCCAAGGCGACACTCACCACCCTGGATAACCGTTGGGAGCTTTCCCTGTGGGCGAAAAACCTGACGGACGAGGAATACTACAAAAGCGCGGTGAACTTCTATTCCAACGTCGGCAGCGCGAGCTGGGTTATCGGCGATCCACGCACTTACGGGGCGACGGTCACCTATCGCTGGTAGGAGCCGAGGGGACTGCCGGCAGCGCGAATGGCGGGCCGGGCGCCGGCTTTCGCAGTCAACGGCTGTCCGGAAAACAACAACTGTCCAGAAAATGACAACTGTCCAGAAAATAACAATGGCGTCCCTCTATCAGCAGAGTCGTCGAGTTCCGGCGGCGGGTTTTGCGCTAGGGTATTGCCCGGCAATCCGCCGACAACCTACCCAAACTGGAGAATGAGCATCATGTCCGATAACGATGAAAAACTTGCCCGCGGCCTGGATCTGGTCAACGAGGTGTACGCCGATCCGGCGCTGACCACCCAGATGGCCGGCCTGGCCGACCAGCCCTATACCAGTGAAACCATCCGCCACCTGTTTGCCGATATCTGGGGCCGTCCGGGGCTGTCGATCCGCGACCGCCGCCTGCTGGTGATCGGCGCGACCACCATGCTGGGCCGCGCCGACCTGCTGGAAGTACAGCTGCGGGGCGGCATCCTCAACGGTGAGTTCACCGACGAGGAACTGGACGAGATGGTGCTGCACATGGCTTTCTACGCCGGCTGGGGCAACACCACCGCCCTCAATCGCGCGGTTGGCGAGGCCCGTCGCACCAGCGCTGAAATGAACAAGAACCGTTGACCCACAGCATGTCCGGGGCGGGCGGGACGCCGGTCGCAGGCGGGGGAGAGGGGCAACAGGTCGCCGGCCGGTCGCGTTATCGCTGGTATGTACTGGCGCTGCTCACCGCCGCCCAGGTGTGCAGCTACATGGATCGCACCATCATCGGTATCGTCATCGAGCCGGTGCGCGCCGAGTTCGGCCTCTCCGATGGCCAGATGGGGTTTTTGTCCGGCCTCGCCTTTGGCCTTGCCTTCGCGGTGGCGGCGATTCCCATGGGCTGGCTGGTCGACCGCTGCAATCGCCGCAAGCTGCTGGCGCTGATCGTGGCCCTGTGGAGCGGGCTGACCATGTTCTGCGGCCTGGCTCAGAGCTACCTGATGCTGCTGCTCAGCCGCATGTCGGTGGGCGCGGCGGAGGCCGGGGGCTCCCCCACCGGGGTGTCTATCCTGTCGGACTATTTCGGCCCCAGGGAACGGGCATCCGCCGTTGCCATCTGGTACAGCAGCTCGACCCTGGCGGTCATTCTGACCTTCCTGTTTGGCGGCTTCGTGGCCCAGCAGTTCGGCTGGCGGGCAACATTCCTTTTTGCCGGCGCGCCGGGCCTGGTGGTGGCCCTGCTGATTTTCCTGACCTTGCGGGAGCCAGTGCGCGGGGTTCTCGATCACTCCGGCGGCAAGGCGCAGCGCCAGCCTCTCGGCTTGCGCCAGGGAGCCGCCTATGTGCTGCGCCGGCGCGGTCTGATGCACTGCATGGCGGGCATCATTCTCTCGGCGGCGACGGTGTCGGCGATGTCGATCTGGATGGTGACCTTCCTCACCCGCTTCCATGGCCTCGACCTGGCGCGGGCCGGGATGGTGGCCGGTATCGGCCTGGGCATCTTCGGCTCGCTGGGCGGCATTGCCTGCGGGTTCATCGCCGATCGTCTCAACAAGGGTTCCGCGGCGCTGGCCCCGGGGCGCAGCGCCCTGTTGTGCGCCACCACGGCGCTGCTCGCCATTGTTTTCGGCATGGTGGCGGTGCTGGCGCAATCCACCTTGGTGGCTGTTGGTTTCATGTTTGTCTATGCGCTGTTCAAGACTGCCCATAACGGCCCGGCCAATGCCCTGATGCTGGGCCTGGTGGGTTCCCATGTGCGCGGCTTCTCGGTGTCGACCCTGCAGATCGGCACCAATCTGGTGAGCTGGGGCATGGGACCGCTGGTGGTGGGCCTGCTCAGCGACTACATCGGCGGCCCGCAATCCCTGCGCTGGGCGCTGGCCATCACCCTGCTGATCAATGCCTGGGCGGTCGCCCACTACCTGCTTGCCGCACGCCATGTGGCGGCGGACATGGAGAGAACCCATGAAGATTAATCTCAACTGCCCGAATTCCATCCATCTGGAGGTCATGACCCAGCCCTGGGAGTATGGCCTCGATGGCAGCCAGGTGGCCGAGGCGTTGCGCCTGGCGGACGATCTCGGATTCTACAAGGTGATGCTCGGCGAACATTTCGTGGTGCCTCGGGCCCATGTGCCGCTGTCCGGCGATCATTATTTCCATGCCACCGTGGCCCTGGCGTTTGCCGCCGGGCAGACCAGACGCCTGAAACTGGCGTCGGCGGTCAGTATCCTGCCGCTGCAGAACCCCATCGTCCAGGCCAAGGCCTGGGCCACTCTCGACTGGCTGAGCGGCGGCCGCGCCTGTGCGGTGTTCGGTGTCGGCTGGATCAGGGAAGAATACGAGATGCTCGGTGTACCCTTCGCCGAGCGGGGCCGGTTGTGCGATGAATACGTGGCGGCGATGATCGAGTTGTGGACCAGTGAAGCTCCGCGTTTTGCCGGCCGGTATCTGTCCTTTGCCGATGTCGGCTTTTCACCCAGGCCGGTCCAACAGCCGCTGCCGATCTGGTTTGGGGGCGACGCCGAGGCAGTGCTGCGCCGGGTGGGGAGGTTCGGCCATGGCTGGTCGCCGTTCCAGACGGCGCCGGAGAAATTCGCCGAGTGCCTGGAGCTGATCCGCGACCAGCCGGAGTACGACGGCCGCGCCATAGAGATGTTTTACGCCCTCGAGATGCTCAACATCGGTTCGGCTCACCAGCGGCGCGCCGACGACCCCCGGGGGCGCAGTGGTTGGGATGCCGGCCTGATCATCGAGCAGTGCCAGTGGCTGGCCGAATTGGGGGTGACCGAGACCATCCTGCCGCTGCCGCCGTTGACGGACTTCGAGGCCTATCTCGACCGGCTGCGCTGGATCGGCGAGGAAGTGATCCCCGCGGTCGGGTAGGGCGAACAATTGTCGCGCGGCCGACCGGATTGTCGCAAGGTGAGCATCCTGTGGCGTTTTCGGGCTATTTCCCCATGATCGGCAAGGGTAATGGGGTACTATCCCGGGCGTCGGACGCCATCCTTTCGCTTCCCGGTTGAGCCTCTGTCCGCAATGCCGTTTGCCGGGAAATAACAGAAAGTTTCAGTGAGATAACAGCAATGAACGTTTCCGTCGATCGCCCCAAAGTCCCTGCCCACGTGCCGCCGGAGCTGGTGCTGCACTATCCGCTCTGCGCCCGCACCGTGGTTTACGAGAATCCCTATGACACGCTGATCGCCAAAGTCCACGAGGGGCCGAAGATATTCTTTTCGACCGAGGTTTTCCCCATACGTCAGGGCGGCTGGGTGGTGCGTGACGCCGACTACCTGCGCGAGATCTACAACGACAACGAGCATTTTTCAAAGAAGGGTTTCACCCAGATGGCAGCGATGATCGGCGAGGACTGGGATGTGATCCCCACCGAGCTCGATCCGCCCCGTCACACCGGCTTTCGCCGCGCCCTCAACGGCCTGTTCACGCCCAACAAGCTGGCGGAACTGGAAGGCAAGGTGCGGGAGCGCGCCCGCGAACTGGTGGCCGGCTTCAAGGACCGCGGCGAGTGTGATTTTGTCAGGGACTTCGCGACCCCCTATCCGGTGATGATCTTCCTCGAACTGCTGGGCCTGCCGGTCGACCGCATGGAGGAATTCCTGGTCTGGGAAAACCAGATTCTCCACTCCGCCGACCAGGAGCAGCGCCAGAGCGGCGTGCGGGCGGTCAAGGCGGTGCTGCTGGAGGCCATCGAAGACAAACGCAAAAACCCTGGCACCGACCTGATCACCAACGCCCTGAACCTCGAGGTGGAGGGCAAGCCGATCTCCGATATCGAGGTGTTCGGCCACTGCTTCAACCTCTATATCGGCGGTCTCGATACCGTGGCCTCGATGCTCGGCTGGCATTTCTACCACCTCGCGGCCCATCCCGACTCCCAGCGCCAGTTGCGGACCGATCCGGCGCTGCTCAAGGGAGCCATCGAAGAGCTGCTGCGCGCCTACGCGGTGACCACCACCTTCCGCATCTGCACCCGGGAATACAACATCGGCGGGGTGACCTTCAAGCCCGGCGACCGGGTGGCTATGGCCACCCCGCTGGCGGCAAGGGACCCCGGCCAATACGACAGCCCCAACGACATCCGCGTCGACCGCAAGCCCCGCCACCTCACCTTCGGTTCGGGAATTCACAGCTGCCTTGGCCTGCACCTGGCGCGGCGGGAGATCCTGGTCGCCATGGAGGAGATGTTCGCGGCGGTGCCGGAGTTCCGCATCAAGGCCGGCGAGCGGGTGCCGTTCTTTGTCGGCAGCATCCATCACCTCCAGGCGCTGCCTATCGAATGGTAGGGCCGGCGCCTGCCCGGCTTCACCGTCGACTCGGGGGACAGCGGCCTGCTTGCCGCGGGCACCGGCAGTCCCGGGCCCGCGATTGCCCGGGACTGCTACCGTTTGACCTCAGGATTGGATTTCTGTCGGAAATATCACCACGGTTTGCCCGCTAACCTGATATTCTCCGCGCCGTGCCGTTTCCACCGACCTGGATGTCCTGAGAAAACGTGTTGTGAACCTGAAAGTCCGTTTCCTGCTTCTTGCCGCCCTGCTGATAGTGGTGGCCTCGCTATCCAGCTGGTGGGTATTCGAGCGCATAGCCGAGGGTACCGTCGAGCGCTGGGGGCTGCGCTTTGCCGAAATCCAGGTGCGCTACGACAGCGTGCGGATGCTCAAGCCACTGGAGAGGGAAATCACCCTGGCGCGGCAAATGGCCGACTCGAATATTCTCAAGGCCTGGGCGCTAAATCCCGACGCCCAGGTCACCAAGGATCTGGCGCTGGCCGAGATGGAGAGTTTCCGGCGCAATTTCCACTCCGGCAGTTATTTCGTCGTGATGTTGGATTCCGGGGCTTACTACCGCAACAACGCCGGCGACGATTTTGCCGGCCGGCAGTTGCGCCTTCACCTGAGCCCGGACAATCCCCGCGATGCCTGGTTCTACGCCATCGTCGCGCAGGGCCGCGATTTCACTCTCAATATCAGCCTCGACGCCGAGGCGCAGGAGGCGAAGCTGTGGGTCAGCGTGCTGATGCGCGATGGCCAGCGCGTCCTCGGCGTGGCCGGCACAGGGATCGAACTGGCCGGCTTTTTCCGCGACTTCGTCGATATCGGGCAGCCCGGAGTCACCACGCTGTTCGTCGATCACAGCGGTGCCGTCCAGCTGTACCGCGATCCGGCGGCGGCTGATCCGGCCTTTGGCGCCGGCCCTGGCGCGGCGAAGAAAACAGTCGACCTGTTGCTCGACGATCCGGAGGACCGCAGGCGGCTGCAGCGGATGATGGCCGAACTGAAGGCGAGTCCCGATCCCGAGGGCCAGGTGCGCAGCGACTTTGTCGTGGTCGGTGGCCAGCGCTATCTGGCCGGCATCGCCTATCTGCCGGGTATCGATTGGTACGAGATCACGCTGCTCGACCTCGATGTGCTGATGCCGCTGAACAACTTCACGCCGCCGGTGGCGCTGACGTTCGCCTTGACGCTGCTGATCAGCCTGCTGCTGGTGCAGCTGGCGCTGCGGCGCTACCTGCTCAACCCGATGGCGCAGCTCGAAAAGGCGATGATCGAGGTGCGCGACGGCAACCTGCATCCGCAGTACCTCCCGGAGGGCAAGGGCGAGATGGGGCGCCTGGTGGCGCATTTCAGGGCCATGGCCGAGGCGCTGGCGGTCCATACGGAGGAACTGGAAGACAAGGTCCAGGAGCGCACCGAAGCCCTTCACCAATTGGCGCGGGTCGACGCCTTGACCGGCCTGATCAATCGCCGCGGCATGACCGAACTGCTGACCGAGCAGGTCGCCCAGGCCGAGCGCGAGGGCCGGCCTTTCGGCGTGCTGTGGTGTGACGTCGACGATTTCAAGGAGCTCAATGACTCCCGGGGCCATGTCGTCGGCGACCTGGCGTTGTGCGAGGTCGCGCGCCTGCTGCGCTCCTGTATCCGTCCCTACGAGCACCCCGGTCGCTGGGGCGGGGACGAGTTTCTGGTACTGCTGGCGCCCTGCGACCGGGCCATCCTGGCGACCATTGCCGAGCGCGCGCGCAGCGTTATCGAGGCCGAGATGGCGGCCAGGGGGCTGCCGGTCACCATCAGTGTCGGCGCCTGCCTGGCGGAACCGGGGGAGAGCGTCGAGAGCATCCTGCAGCGCGCCGACGAGGCGCTGTATGCCGCCAAGGCCGGCGGCCGCAACCTGGTGCGGATCGCCGCGGAGTGCTGAGGACGGCGCCGGTGGCGCCCCGAGGTCCGGCCACTCCCGCTCAATGCTGCCCGCTCGGGGCTGGATAGTGCGCGGCAAATGACAAATAGTGCCACTGGCGGAGGTCTGCCGCTATAATCCCGAACTTTTGACCGGGCGTTATCCTCTATGGGCACTTACCACGAAGAGCTGGCCAAGCGCCGCACCTTCGCCATCATCTCCCACCCCGATGCGGGTAAGACCACCATTACTGAAAAACTGCTGCTGTTTGGACAGCTGATCCAGGTAGCGGGCACCGTCAAGAGCAAGAAAAGCGATCGCCACGCGACTTCCGACTGGATGGCCATGGAGAAGGAGCGGGGGATTTCCGTGACCTCATCGGTGATGCAATTTCCCTACGGGGGGCGTATCGTCAACCTGTTGGACACGCCTGGCCACGAGGATTTCTCCGAGGACACCTACCGCACCCTGACCGCGGTCGACTCGGTGCTGATGGTTATCGACGGCGCCAAGGGTGTCGAGGATCGCACCATCAAGCTGATGGAGGTATGCCGTCTTCGGGATACACCTATTTTTGGCTTTATCAATAAGATGGACAGGGATATTCGAGATCCTGTTGAAGTATTGGATGAGATCGAGGCGGTGCTCGGCATCGTCACCGCGCCGATCAATTGGCCGCTCGACATGGGCAAGCAGTTCAAGGGCGTGTACAACCTCTACACCGACACCATCCATGTCTACCAGCCGGGCAGGGGCCACACCATCCCCGAGGATATCCGCATCCAGGGGCTGGCCAGCGACGAGGCCAAGGCGCTGCTCGGCTACGACTACCAGACCACCTGCGACCAGATCGAACTGGTGCGCGGAGCAACGCAGGAGTTTGATCTCGAGGCCTACCGCCGCGGCGAGATGGCGCCGGTGTTCTTTGGCACCGCGCTCGGCAATTTCGGGGTCAGGGAAATGCTCGATCACTTCGTGGAATGGGCGCCGGCGCCCCTCGACCGGCCGACCGCAACCCGGGTGGTCGAGGCCAGCGAAGAGAAATTCAGCGGCTTCGTGTTCAAGATCCAGGCCAACATGGACCCCAAGCACCGCGACCGGATCGCTTTCATGCGCATCTGTTCCGGCACTTACGCCCGGGGCATGAAAATGCGCCACGTGCGTCTCGGCAAGGAGGTGCGCATCGCCGATGCCGTGACCTTCCTCGCCGGTGAGCGCGAGCATGTCGACGAGGCCATCGCCGGCGACATCATCGGCCTGCACAACCACGGCACCATCCAGATTGGCGACACCTTCACCGATGGCGAAGATCTCAAGTTCACCGGCGTGCCTCACTTCGCGCCGGAGTTGTTCCGCCGCATACGCATGCGGGACCCGCTCAAGGCCAAGCAGCTGCACAAGGGTTTGCAGCAATTGTCCGAGGAGGGCTCCACCCAGGTGTTCTTCCCCGTCAACAACAACGATGTGATCGTCGGCGCCGTGGGCCAGCTGCAGTTCGATGTGGTGGCCTACCGTCTCAAGGACGAATACGGCGTCGATGCCTTGTACGATGCGGTCAATATCCACACCGCGCGCTGGGTGGAGGGCGCTTCCAGGGATATCGAGAAACTCAAGGCCAAGGCGGGTGACAACCTGGCTATCGACGGCGGCGGTCATCTCACCTATCTGGCTCCGACCCGGGTCAACCTCGGCCTCACCGAAGAGCGCCATCCCGAGGTGCGCTTCTTCGCCACCCGGGAGCATTAGGCGGGCGGGGAATGGACAGCCTGGCCGTACCGGAGCATCACCGCGCCCGGCGCAGCGTCATCGTCAGGAGGCTTGCCAGGTGGTTTCTCGAGGCCTCGGGGTGGCGTGTCCGCGGTGAATTGCCCGCGGCGCACAAGTTGATCCTCGCGGTTGGCCCGCATACGTCGAACTGGGATTTCTTCATCGGCGTGGCCGCCATGCTCGCCCTCGACATAAGGATCTACTGGCTCGGCAAGCACAGCATCTTCCGCTGGCCGGTGGCCGGGCTGATGCGCCGCCTTGGCGGTATCGCGGTGGACCGCGGCAATACCCTGGGTGTCGCCGAGCAGATCGGCGGCCAGCTGCAGGCAGCGGATGAGATGATCCTCGCCATCACCCCCGAAGGCACGCGCCGCAAGGTGGCCCGGCTCAAGACCGGCTTCGCGCGTATTGCCCGCGCCGGCGACTGCCCGGTGCTGCCGGTAACCCTGGACTTCGCCCTGCGCGAAATCCGCTTGCATCCCCTGTTCGAGGCCGGTGACGATCCCGAAACCGATGCTCTGGCGATGCGCGCCATTTTCGCTACCGCCACTCCGCGACGCCCCCAGGGGTTTTGAGGAGATACCGCGCGATTGCGGTCGCCGCGCCAGGGGCTGTCGAGGCTATTGAATTTCACGGCCGCGGTTCCTGCGGTGCGCTTCGTTCCTCAGCGCACCCTATGCCTTCACAGAACCGCCTAGGGTGTGCCGACGCAGGAGGCGCACCGGCTCCGCAGCTGCGCGCACCCGCTTTGGCGCGATCCGTCGACCTTGCCAGAATCGCTATCCCGACCCACACTTTCGGTGACTTGTTGCCGGGAAACAGCGATGCACACACCGAGAATGACTCATGTGGCGCTCCATGTCCGCGACCTGGACGCCTGTGTGGAGTTTTACCGGGATTACTGCGGGATGAACGTGGTCCATCGCCGTGAATCGGGGCTGAAGCGTATCGTGTGGATGGCGGAACCGGGACGGGAAACGGATTTTATCTTCGTGCTGATGAACAAGGGCCGCGACCTGCAACTGCCGGGTGACGACTATCGCCATTTCGGCTTCGCCCTCGCCAGCGAAGAGGCCGTGGACGATGTCGCCCGCAGGGCGGAACAGGCCGGCTGCCTGCTCTGGGCGCCGCGCAGCGAGCCCTTCCCGGTGGGCCATTACTGCGGTTTGCGGGATCCCAACGGCAATTATGTGGAATTCAGCTACGGCCAGCCTCTGGGGCCCGGCGCGGAAAATATCGCCGTGCGGAGGGAGATTGAACTCTAACGCCTGGGGTGACTTTGCCGGCCAGGCAGCGGCGGCAGGTGTACCCCGTTGCGACAGCCGGTGCGCCTCCTGCGTCGGCACACCCTATGGGTTCACAGAATCGCAGGCATAGGGTGCGCTGAGGAACGAAGCGCACTGTGGAAGGGAACGCACTCTCCTTGCCTGACGTTAAATCAAAGATGTATTGAACAGCTCAGATCGCATCTGGGGCCGCCTGCGTCGGCACACCCTATGGGTTCACAGAATCGCAGGCATAGGGTGCGCTGAGGAACGAAGCGCACCGCGGAAACGAATGTCCTCTCCTTGCCTGATGTTAAATCAAAGATGCATTGAACAGGTCAAATCACATCTGGGGCGCCCCTGTAATGCAAGCCGTTGAATTGCGTCTGCCGCGCAACCGAGCGATTCCGCACATTGCCACGATTGAAGACATGAGAATCAGCCCCCAATTGGACAAGGTAGGTATGGAGGCAGCGACGGGCGCAGAGCCAGGCACCGCAGGGCCAACGGTGACAACAATTGACGAGATTGCGCTTGTGTTTGCGCCGTCCGACGTCGTCATGGTGATGGTTCTGGTGGAATACCCCCCCAGCGGGACCGACGGGTCAGCGCCCGATCGAAAACTGAGTGTGCGAAGCGCGGCTTGATAAACCGCTGGCGATGCCGAACCAGTCAAGGTGAGGACTCCAGTGGAAACGTTGTAAGAGGCTGTGATGCTTGATGGCGTCCGAATGGAGAGCCGGTCGGTGTTAACGAAGCCCTGGCTGATCGACACGGTCGCCGAACTCAGGGTGGTGCTGTCGGCATCAAACACCTGCAGCCGCGGATCGAGGATGCTGGCACCGCCGTTGAACGCTGCGGTCACCTGGCCCACGGACAACTGGACGGCGGGAGTGGCCAATGCAAATACCACAAGTGAATGTGAGAGCTGCCCGGCCACGTAGAGATGGCGGTTGAAGGGATCTGTGGCCATGCCGGAGGGTCCATCCAGTCCAGCCACTCCATCGACGGCATTGGTGGCAACGGTGGCGAGCGTCAATAGCCCTGTCGCTGGATTGCGATCGAACACCGTGACGGAATCGGAAGTAATCGCACCGGCGTAAACATACCTGCCGTCTGGACTGATGACCAAACTGCGCGCACCTACCAGATTGGCAATGCCATCGACTCCATTGGTGACTTTGTCAATGTAGGTCAATGCCCCCGAGGCACCATTCAAACTGAATATGGCGATGGAGGATTCACCTTGGCCGCTGACATAGAGATGCTTGTTATCCGGGGATATCTTCACCGACGAAGGCCCCTGTAAACCATCGACGCCCGCCACGCCATCCGAATAAACAGCCAGTTGCGTCAGGGCTCCTGTCGTTGAATCACGGCTGAATAAGGTAATGGCATTGTCGACTGTTGCCGTCACATAGACGAACTTTCCATCCTCGGTTGACGCGACATTCTTGAGCGGACTTGTTACGGGGCCAAAATATTGGCCCAAGGCATATCCATCCACGTTATCTGCATAATCAGCAGTCAGTGTAATCGCGCCGGTATCCATGTCGCGGCTGAAGACAGCCAGACCACTGGGATTGCCGCCCACGCCGTAAACCGTTTTGGCATCAGGGCTGACAATTACCGAAACGAAACCCGAGGTCGGTGCGCCAGATACAGAGCCGACCGGGGTCAATGCGCCCGAGGCCAGGTCTCGCGAATAGGCGTGGAGCTGCCCGCCGGGTGATGCGATATACACACTTTTGTTGTCCGAGCTGACATCCACCGAAAAAGCATTGGTGATCCCGGTGGTCGTGCTGCTGTACGTCAGCGACCCTGTTTCCAGGTCGCGTTGAAAGACACTGACCGCATGCGATGCATAAGAGACTGAGTAGACAAAATTTACCATCGGGACTTACTGCGACATCGCTGATCCCGGACAGCGTTTTGGTAAGCCTCGATATAGGTAATGGCAGCGCCGCAACTGGCAGTGCGCCCACTGAGCATGCCGCCAGCAACAAGCATGATCCTGCCTGCGACACACGAAATCGGGTGAATTTTCTCCACTGTCTGGGATGGGGCCGCGCCATGTGTGATTCCCCTCATTGAATATTCAGTTGAAGTAACGAGGGACTGTTACATAAGCCAACAGCAGGCTGAGCTCGCCTTAACTCCAGACGCAGTCATGTCATGGCTACCGTCTTGGGGCAGCCAGGCTCGGTGAATCAGCTGTGGTGGTAGTGGCTCCGCTGCTTCCAGAGTGCGCGCCAATCCCTTGCAAGCACTCCGTAAAGATCCGACTTCCAGGAGCTTCGCGGGGGCCGGCGAAAGGGAAGACGGATCAGGTTCCGGAAAGCACCGGCATCCACGATATCGCTCAGGGGCCTGTTCAAAGTCTCTCGAGAAGCATCGAATGAAGCCAGCATGGGTCGTGTTGCCGAAGGAAAGGCAGAGGCTGGCTGGCGTCAATCCCGGTGCGCGTGGTGCCTCAGCACACCCTATGCAGGGGGATCTTCCCTGTTAGAAAGGCTTTGAGCAGGCTCCAAGTCATTGATAAAGTTTCTGTATCTGTCTTCGGCGTAGTTCGATGCTGGAGTCTGGTGATATGAAAAATGCCAGTCAGCGGCGAGGCTGACTGGCATTGACCGACAGGTACTTGGTGCGTTCTATCAGCCGGGATAATCCCGCGGGAGCTGGCCGCGATAGAGCTGCCGGGGGCGACCGATGCGGTAGGGCTGGCTGAGCATCTCGTTCCAGTGGGAGATCCAGCCCACGGTGCGCCCGGTGGCGAAGATCACCGTGAACATTTCGGTGGGGATGCCGATGGCCTTCATGATGATGCCGGAGTAGAAATCCACGTTGGGATAGAGCTTCTTCTCGACGAAGTATTCGTCTTCGAGGGCGATCTCTTCGAGCCGCTTGGCGATTTTCAGCAGTGGGTCATCGAGGCCGAGCACGCCCAGCACTTCGTCACAGGTCTGTTTCATGACCTTGGCGCGGGGGTCGAAGTTCTTGTAGACGCGGTGGCCAAAGCCCATCAGCCGGAAGGGGTCGTCCTTGTCCTTGGCGCGCTTGATGAACTCATCGATGTTTTTCACGTCGCCGATCTGGCTCAGCATTTCCAGCACCGCCTGGTTGGCGCCGCCGTGGGCCGGCCCCCACAGGGCGGCAATGCCGGCGGCGATGCAGGAGAAAGGGTTGGCGCCGGAGGAGCCGGCCAGGCGCACCGTGGAGGTGGAGGCGTTCTGTTCGTGGTCGGCGTGGAGCAGGAAGATGAGATCCATGGCCTTGGCCAGGACGGGATTGACCTCGGTGCTGCGATTGCAGGGCGTACCGAACATCATGTGGAGGAAGTTCTCGGAATAGCCGAGATTGTTGTCCGGATACATATAGGGCTGGCCGACGAAGTGCTTGTGGCACATTGCCGCGAGGGTCGGCATCTTGGCGATCAGGCGGTGGGCGGTGATCATCCGGTGCTCGGGGTCGTTGATGTTCATCGAGTCGTGGTAGAACGACGACATGGCGCCGACGACGCCGCAGAGCATGGCCATGGGGTGAGCGTCATAGCGGAACCCGGAGAAAAAGTTCTCGATGGAGCGGTTGACCATGGTGTGCATGCGGATGATGTTTTCGAACTCGGACTTCTCGGTCGGGGAGGGCAGTTCGCCATTGAGGAGGAGATAGGAGGTTTCGAGGTAGTCGGACTTCTCGGCAAGCTGTTCGATGGGATAGCCGCGGTGGAGAAGAACCCCTTTGGCGCCATCGATATAGGTGATCTCGCTTTCGAATGCAGCGGTGGTGCCGTAGCCGGGATCGAAGGTGAAGTAGTCGCGCGCCAGCAGTGGTGAGATATCGATGACGTCCTGCCCCAATGTGCTCTCCAGAATATCGAATTCCAGCGGGGCGTCATCCCCGTTGATCGTGAGGTAGGCTTTCTTGTTGCTCATGCATATCTCCAGCAGGTCCAGAAAGGCGGCCAATGGATGGCCCCCGAGAGAAGTGAGGGGTCAAACTATATCCAGAATACGTTCAATGTCAATTTGCAGCGGCCCTGTGAAGGGGGGATGGCCTAAAAAAACCTCTACGCGCCCAAGTGTTCTATAATCACCGCTGCGCAAATGGTGACCACCGGGCTGTACCACTGTTTCCGGCCGTCACCCGAAGATCGCGCGCCACGCATTATTTTTGTTTGTCAAGACCCTTAACGGCGAATTGTATTTGGGGGGCTGGACCCCTATAATCCGTGCCGTTTTCTGAAGAGGGGAGACCAGTCGTGATGACTGGTTCTTTTGTTTTAAGCATTTGCAATCCCGTTCGCGCCTAGAGGACCACTCATCGTGACTACAAAAAGACCTGTCAACCTGGACATAGGGACGATCCATTTTCCTATAACCGCCATTGTTTCCATCCTTCATCGCGTTTCCGGCGTCATTCTGTTCGCGGTGGTCGCCGTGCTGCTGTGGATGCTGGATACCAGCCTGTCCGGTCCCGAGGGCTTCGCCAGCATCCGCGACTGCCTGACCAGCCCGGTGGCGAAGGTCGTGCTGTGGGCATGTCTGGCGGCGCTGGCCTACCACATGGTTGCCGGTATCCGCCACCTGATCATGGATCTCGGTATCGGCGAGAGCCTCGAAGGCGGCCGGCTGGGCGCCAAGCTGACAATGGCGTTTTCGATTGTTCTGATTCTTCTCGCGGGAGTTTGGGTATGGTAACCAACGTAACGAGTTTTGGTCGCAGCGGCCTGTCCGACTGGCTGGTTCAGCGCGTCACCGCGGTAATCCTGGCCGCCTATACGATTTTCATCGTCGCCTACCTGTTGTTCAGCCCCGAGCTGACCTACCAGCAGTGGGCGGGCCTGCACCAGAACATCCTGATGAAGGTATTCAGCCTCGCCGCGATCCTCTCGGTGGCGGCCCACGCCTGGATCGGCCTGTGGTCGGTGCTCACCGACTATATCACCGTGCGCGTCCTCGGGCCCAAAGCCACGCCGCTGCGCATCGTCCTGCAACTGGGCATGATTATCGTGACCCTGGCCTATGTGGTCTGGGCAATTGACATTCTCTGGGGAATTTGAATCCATGGCTATTAGAACGATCTCTTACGATGGCGTTATCGTGGGCGGCGGCGGCGCCGGTATGCGCGCGGCACTTCAACTGGCCCAGTCAGGCTACAAGACGGCGGTGATCACCAAGGTGTTTCCGACACGCTCCCATACCGTCTCCGCCCAGGGCGGGATCACCTGCGCCATCGCCAGCGCCGACCCGCAGGACCAGTGGGAATGGCACATGTACGATACCGTCAAGGGCTCCGACTATATCGGCGACCAGGACGCGATCGAGTACATGTGTTCCGTGGGCCCGCAAGCGGTGTTCGAACTGGAACACATGGGCCTGCCGTTTTCCCGGACCGAGGAAGGGCGCATCTACCAGCGGCCCTTCGGCGGCCAGTCGAAGAATTTCGGCGAGGGCGGCCAGGCGGCTCGCACCTGCGCCGCGGCGGACCGCACCGGTCACGCCCTGCTGCACACGCTCTACCAGGGCAACCTGAAGAACAACACCGTGTTTCTCAACGAGTGGTTTGCCGTCGACCTGGTCAAGAACCAGGACAACGTGGTGGTGGGCGTGATCGCCATCAACATGGAAACCGGTGAAACCGTGTACGTGAAATCCAAGGCCACCGTGTTCGCCACCGGCGGTGCGGGCCGAATCTACGCCTCGACGACCAATGCCCATATCAACACCGGCGATGGTGTCGGCATGGCGCTGCGCGCCGGGTTCCCCGTCCAGGATATCGAGATGTGGCAATTCCACCCCACCGGCATCGCCGGCGCCGGGGTGCTGGTCACCGAAGGCTGCCGCGGCGAGGGCGGTTATCTGGTCAACAAGGATGGCGAACGTTTCATGGAGCGCTATGCGCCCAACGCCAAGGATCTCGCCGGCCGCGACGTGGTGGCCCGGTCGATGGTGCTCGAAATCCTCGAGGGCCGCGGCTGCGGTCCCGAAGGGGATCACGTCTACCTCAAGCTCGACCATCTGGGCGAGGAGGTTCTCCACAGCCGCCTGCCCGGTATCTGCGAGCTCTCCATCACCTTCGCCCATGCCGACCCCGTCAAGGAGCCGATCCCGGTGGTGCCGACCTGCCACTATATGATGGGCGGTATCCCCACCAACGTCCACGGCCAGGCCCTGACGATCGATGCCGACGGCAACGACAAGGTCATCGAGGGGCTGTTCGCCTGCGGTGAGGTCGCCTGTGTATCCGTTCACGGCGCCAACCGCCTGGGCGGTAACTCGCTGCTCGATCTGGTGGTGTTCGGTCGCGCCTCCGGCCTTTACATCGAGCAGGCCCTGCGCGAAGGTATCGAGCAGCGCGATGCCAGCGCCAGCGATATCGACGCCGCGATGACCCGTCTCAACCGCATCAACAGCTCCACCCAGGGTGAAGGTGCCGCGGTGCTGCGCAAGGAACTGCAGAACATCATGCAGAACTATTTCGGTGTATTCCGCCGCGGCGATTACATGCAGGAGGGCATCAAGAAGCTCGGCGAGCTGCGTCCGCGCATCGAGAACGTCTATCTGCAGGACAAGAGCAGCGCCTACAACACCGCGCGGATCGAGGCCCTCGAACTGCAGAATCTGCTGGAAGTGGCCGAGGCGACCGCCATCGCCGCGGAGGAGCGCAAGGAGAGCCGGGGCGCTCACGCCCGCGAAGATTTCACCGAGCGCGACGATACCAACTGGCTGTGCCATTCGGTCTATTTCCCGACCGACAAGTCGGTCGGCAAGCGCCATGTGAACTTTGCGCCCAAGACCCGTCCCGCTTTCGAGCCGAAAACGCGCACCTACTGATTGGCAAGGGAACTTTTTATGTTGAAAGTGAGTATCTACCGTTACAACCCTGAAACCGATAGCGCTCCCGGCATGCGGGACTACGAACTCGACACCGGTGGCAAGGATCTGATGGTTCTCGACGTGCTGGAGCTGCTCAAGGCCCAGGACCCGACCCTGGCCTACCGCCGCTCGTGCCGCGAGGGAGTTTGTGGTTCCGACGGCATCAACATCGCCGGCAAGAATGGCCTGGCCTGTGTCACGCCACTGTCTGCCTGCGTCAAGAACAACCGTCTGGTGCTGCGCCCGCTGCCCGGTCTGCCGGTGATTCGCGACCTGGTGGTGGATATGAGCCAGTTCTACGCGCAGTACGAGAAGGTTCAGCCCTATCTGCTCAACAACACCCCCGCGCCGGCCATCGAGCGCCTTCAGTCGCCGGAAGAGCGCGCCAAACTCGATGGGCTGTACGAGTGCATTCTCTGTGCGTGCTGCTCCACCAGCTGCCCGTCGTTCTGGTGGAATCCCGACAAGTTCATCGGTCCCGCAGGCCTGTTGCAGGCTTACCGGTTCCTGGCGGACAGCCGCGATACCGCCACCGAGGATCGTCTCGCCAAGCTCGATGACCCCTTCAGCGTGTTTCGTTGCCACGGTATCCAGAACTGCGTGGCGGTATGTCCAAAAGGCCTCAATCCAACCCGCGCCATCGGCCACATCCGCAACATGTTGTTGCGCAGTGGAACCTGATAGGATGAGGCGGTTTATCTAATTGCGTGAGGATTCGCCCTATCAACATCTATCCAGCGGCTTTCAGGGAGTAACGATGCACGACAGCATCATGGAGCACTTTTACCGGACCTCGATATTCTCTGGCGCAAATGCCGAGTATATCGAGGATTTGTATGAGACCTACCTGCACGATGCCAATGCCTTGCCCGATCAATGGCGCGCCTTTTTCGACTCCCTGCCCGGAGTCGATGGCGCCGCCGCTGACGTGTCCCACGAAACCATCCGCAACCATTTCGAACTGCTCGGCCGCCGCCGCGCCCGGCCGATTCCGGCGCCGGGTTCCGGCGGCGTCAACATCGAGCACGAGCGCAAGCAGGTCAAGGTTCTGCAACTGATCAGCGCCTATCGGAACCGGGGCCACAAGCTGGCCAAACTCGACCCGCTGGGGCTGATGGTGCGCGAGGATGTCCCCGACCTCAACCTCCAGTTCCACGGCCTGACCGAGGCAGATCTCGATACCACCTTCCAGGCCGCCACCCTCTACATCGGCAAGGAAGAGGCCACCCTGGGAGAGATCCTCGACGCCCTCAAAGCCACCTATTGCGGCCATGTCGGCATCGAGCTGATGCACATCACCTCATTCAATGAAGTCCAGTGGCTGCGGCAGCGCTGTGAAAGTGTGCGCTCGAATCCGTCGTACAGCGACAGTGACCGGATCGAGGTACTCCAGCGACTGACCGCTGCCGAAGGCCTTGAAAAGCACCTGGATTCCAAGTTTCCCGGCACCAAGCGCTTCGGCCTGGAAGGCGGCGAGAGCCTGATTCCCATGCTCGACGGGCTGATCGATCGCGCCGGCGGCTATGGCGCCAAGGAAATCGTGCTCGGCATGGCGCACCGCGGCCGGCTGAATGTGCTGATCAACATCATGGGCAAGAATCCGGCGGAGCTGTTCGACGAGTTTGCCGGCAAGCGGCTGATCAATACCTCCGGCGACGTCAAGTACCACCAGGGTTTCTCCTCCAACCGGCTGACCAGCGGCGGCGAACTGCACCTGGCGCTCGGCTTCAACCCTTCCCATCTGGAGATCGTCGCGCCGGTGGTCATCGGTTCCGCCCGCGCCCGCCAGGATCGCCGCAACGACGAAAACTTCGACCAGGTGGTGCCGCTCATCATCCACGGCGACGCGGCGTTCGCCGGACAGGGCGTGGTGATGGAGACGTTCCAGATGTCCCAGACCCGGGCCTACAAGACCGGCGGCACGATCCATATCGTGCTCAACAATCAGGTGGGGTTCACCACCAGTCGCCAGGATGACGCCCGCTCCACCGAATACTGCACCGACGTCGCGAAGATGATCCAGGCGCCGATCTTCCACGTCAATGGCGACGACCCGGACGCGGTGATGTTTGTCACCCTGCTGGCCATGGATTACCGCTATCAGTTCAAGAAGGACGTGGTGATCGATCTCGTGTGCTACCGCCGGCGCGGCCACAACGAGACCGATGAGCCTTCGGCCACCCAGCCGCTGATGTACCAGCAGATTCGCCAGCACAAATCGACACGCACCTTGTACGCCGAAAAACTGATCGCCGAGCAGGTGATCAGTGTCGAGCAATCCAACGAGTTGCTCGACAACTATCGGGACAGCCTCGACCGCGGGGAGTACGTGGTCAACAAACTGGTGTCGGCGCCCGACAAGAAGCTCTTTGTCGACTGGACGCCCTACCTTGGCCACGACTGGAACATTGCCATCGACACCCGCTACGACCTGCAGAAACTGCAGGATGTGGCTTATCGCATGATGCGTATCCCCGAAGGGCTGCTGGTCCAGAAGCAGGTGGAGAAAATCTATGAGGATCGGCGCAAGATGGCCGCCGGCGCCCTGCCCATCAACTGGGGAATGGCGGAGCTGCTCGCCTATGCGACGCTGCTCGAGGACGGCTATCCGATTCGCATGACCGGGCAGGACTCCGGTCGCGGCACTTTCTCCCATCGCCATGCGGTACTCTACAACCAGAAGGATGGCAGCACCTACGTACCGATGGAACACCTGGCGGAAGGACAGCCGCCATTTCATCTCTACGACTCGCTGTTGTCGGAAGAGGCCGTGCTGGCGTTCGAGTACGGCTATGCCACCACGGCGCCCCAGGGCCTGGTCATCTGGGAAGCGCAGTTCGGTGATTTTGCCAACGGCGCCCAGGTGGTGATCGACCAGTTCATCACCAGCGGCGAGCACAAATGGGGGCGTCTGTGCGGCCTCGTCATGCTGCTGCCGCACGGCTATGAAGGTCAGGGCCCCGAGCACTCCTCGGCGCGGCTCGAACGCTTCCTGCAGCTTTGTGCCGAGCACAATATCCAGGTATGCGTGCCCACCACACCGGCACAGATGTTCCACCTGATGCGCCGCCAGGCGATCCGCCCGATGCGCCGCCCGCTGGTGGTGATGAGTCCCAAATGGATCCTGCGCCACAAGCTGGCCACGTCGACCCTGGAGGATCTCGCCGAAGGCAGCTTCCAGACCGTGCTCGCGGATACCGAGGTCGATCCGGCCAAGGCCAAGCGCCTGGTATTTTGTACCGGCAAGGTCTATTACCACCTCTACGAAGAGCGCCAGGCCAGAGGGATCGACGACATCGCCATCATCCGCGTCGAACAGCTGTATCCCTTCGATGATACGGGCCTGGGGAAAGTCGTCGCTTCCTACAAAAAGATCAGGGACGTGGTCTGGTGTCAGGAAGAGCCCATCAATCAGGGCGTCTGGTACAGCAGCCAGCACCACATGCGCAAGGTGCTGGCCGCCCACAACGCCAAACTGCCGCTGATTTATGCCGGGCGGGAGGCCTCCGCGGCCCCGGCCTCAGGCTATATGTCGGTACATCTCGAGGAACAGAAGCGGTTTATCGACAAAGCGCTAACCATAGGCAATTAGAGACAGGATTGACTGATGACCATTGAAATCAAAGCGCCCACATTTCCCGAATCGGTGCAGGAAGGTTCAATTGCCGGCTGGCACAAGAAGGTGGGCGACGCAGTATCTAGGGATGAACTGTTGGTGGATATCGAAACCGACAAGGTGGTCCTCGAAGTCGTGGCGCCGGTGAGTGGCGTACTGAGCAAGATACTCAAGGCCGAGGGTGAGACGATTCTCAGCAACGAACTGATCGCCGTGCTGGTCGAAGGGCAGGGCGCCGTTGCCGACGATGCCCAGGTGGCCGCGGATAGCGGGACCGTCGCCGCCGCTGGCCGGCCCGCCCAGAGCGAAACCATTGCCAGCCCCGCCGCCCGCAAGATAGCCGAAGAAAAAGGCGTGGCGCTCGACGCGGTGCAGGGTACCGGCCGCGACGGCCGCATCACCAAGGAGGACGTTCTCGCCCATGAGCAGCCGGTCGCCCGGGCGGCTGAGCCGGCAGCGCCGAGCCCGCTGGCGGCGGCGCCACAGCTCGGCGTCGGCGAACGCGTCGAGAAGCGCGTGCCGATGACCCGGATGCGCGCCCGCATCGCCGAGCGGCTCAATCAGGTGGTGCAGAATACCGCGATGCTGACCACCTTCAACGAGGTCGACATGCACCAGGTGATGAACCTGCGGGCCCAGTTCAAGGATCAATTCGCCAAGGTGCACGGCGGCACCCGCCTCGGTTTCATGGGCTTTTTCGTCAAGGCTGCGGTCGAGGCCCTGAAGCGCTTCCCGGCGGTCAATGCCTCCATCGACGGCAAGGATATCGTTTATCATGGCTACCAGGACATCGGTGTGGCGGTATCCACTGACAAGGGACTGGTGGTGCCGGTGCTGCGCAACGCCGACCAGATGGGCATTGCCGAGATCGAGAGCGGCATCGTCGAATTCGGTTCCAAGGCCCGCGATGGCAAGCTGACCATCGAGGATATGACCGGGGGCACCTTTACCATCACCAATGGCGGTGTCTTCGGGTCGCTGTTGTCGACGCCGATCCTCAATCCCCCGCAAACCGCCATTCTCGGTATGCAC
>Ga0265293_10004602_pt1 | contig 24148 bp, 21 predicted proteins | sample Munlanlewell138R_FD_192505 | JGI IMG/M metagenome (GOLD analysis project Ga0265293, IMG submission 192505) | Leachate microbial communities from a municipal landfill in Southern Ontario, Canada - Leachate well 138R | ecosystem: Engineered > Solid waste > Landfill > Unclassified | place: Canada...
GAGGTAGTAATCGGCGGGAGAAGCGCTGGCGTGGCGGTACTGGATGAGGTGGACTGCCGCCAGGTAGAGCTCTTCGGTGCTCTTCAGCTCTGCAGGCGGTGGCAGTGGCCTGGCGGGCTCGGGCAGCGGCTTGTCCTCATGCCGTTCGACGGTGACGGTGATCAAGGGGAACCCGTGTTCATCGGTGACGGTGAGCACGGTATCCTCGATGGGGAGGGCACCAAGCGAAACCGTTTTGTTCAGGGGTGCTTCCGGGCCCAAGTCGGCCTGCGCTTCCCAGAGCGTCTTGCCTCCACCGGTGACGGTGATCGAGGCGCTGGGGTACGGTTGCGTGGCATAGACGGAGAGCTCTGCGTTGTCGCCCTCCTGCTCGTAGCGCACCACCACCTGTTCGTTGGCGTCGGTGACCCTGCCGACCTCCTTGTACGGCATGAAGTACTGGGTGAACGTCTTCTCCTCGTGGGGTGCAAGCCAGGTGAAATCGGGTTGGTTGTCGGTGTAGACGCCGGTCATCAATTCAATGTAGGGGCCATCCTCATCGGTCAGGTTCCGGTCCCACGCTTGACCAAAATCGCCATTGCCCCACGTCCACTGCTTCTTCCCCACCGAGATATGGTGGTCGGCGATGTGCAAGAGGCCCGCTTGGCGCCCTTCATCGAAGTTTCCGATGAAGTCATACTTCGATTGGTACGCCATGTAGGAGGTGGGGACCTGGATGTTCTTGTACCGGGAGATATCGACACCCGCCGAGTAGTCGAACTTGTAGTACTCCCCGGTGGCGATGGGGAAGGTGCTCACGGCCCGTTTGCCGTGATCCATCACGGCGTGTACGTCAGGGGGGAAGACGGAGAAGGTGTGCTCATTGACAGCAACAGCTGGATTGGCCCACCAAAGGAAGGTCTGGTCCATCGTGGTCGGGTTGTAGAGGCGCCCTCGGATCTCGATGTAGGCGCGCGCTGGGTAGAGCGTGATCGCCGCCATCCCCTTTGTCCCGTACATGACATCGGTCTCCCCGACAAAGAGGGTGGCCGATCCATCCTCACGCTCCTGGAGGTGGTATTCGATGGGAAGGAACGTCGATGGTCGGTGGTGCTGCGGCCAGTTGAACTCAATGCCTCCTGAAATCCATGGGCCGGCAAGTCCCACCAGCGCTGGTTTGACAACGTGGTTGTAGTAGACGAAGTCGTATCCGTTTGTCTTGTCGATTGCCCGTTGAATCCGTCCGCCAAGCTGGGGAAGCAGCATGATCTTCAGATATCTGTTCTCCAAAAAAACTGCGGTATATTCCTTGGGTTTCTTTTCACCAAGAAGGGTCTCGGTCACCGGTAGTGGGTAGACCTTCCCCGAGCTTCCCTGGTAGACGCGCCGCTCAAAGAACATCGGATTAATATCGGGCTCTCCGGTCTCATATGTTGGTATGACAACACTCTCTTCCCAAATTCTCACCGTCTCGTTATGTACCGTCTTCATGCGCTCCTCCTCGAAGTCCCTACTAAAATTGTACGCCACCTGGGTACAGTTTGTAGGGGGTAAAGAGACAAAAACTTGGATTATATTCCACAGTATGGTAGGATGGCTCTATGGTGGACAGTGGAAGGAGAGAGGGATTTCCAGGAGAGAAGCTCATTGTGTTGCCTGATTTCATCGTGGCTTCCTTCGAAGATGACCAGTTCTTGCGTCGGCTCTACCCCACCGATGTCGGGTTCTTTCCAAGAGCCTCCCGCCACTACCGAAACCGAGTCAATGGCTGCGACCAGCACATCCTGCTCTGCTGCCTTGAAGGAGCGGGAGTTATCCAGGTGGGCAGGAGGCGAATATCTCTCCAGGGCGGAGAGGCTTTCTGCATCCCGCGCCGCACTGCACACCTCTACTGGGCTGATGAACACGAGCCCTGGAGCCTCCTGTGGCTCCACTTCACCGGAAGTGATGCCGCTGCGTTCCCGATCGACGGGGTAGGGGTGATCGATCTGGGGCCCCCCAAGGACCAGGAAGGGGTCAAGGCGCTCTTCTCGATGCTCTTTGCCACGTTGGAGGGCGCCTATTCGCGTGGCAACCTGATTCACGCATCCGCGTTGACCCAGACAATCCTCTCGGCCATCTTCTTCAAGGAGAAGGGGAGTGGAGGGGAGGCTGGTAACAGCATGTTCACCAAAGCGATCCGCTACATGCACAGCCGGCTTGCTGAGACAGTGACGCTGAGCGAGATCGCCACCTACACGATGGTCTCCAAGAGTTATCTCCACACCCTGTTCAATCGCTATACCAGCTGCTCACCGATGGAGTATTTCTACGAATTGAAGATGCAGGAGGCGTGTCGACTGCTGGCAATGACCGACCTCCAGGTCCAGGAGATCGCAACGATGTTGGGATACGCTGATGTCGGCTACTTCAGCCGTCGCTTCAAACAGCTGATGAAGATGACAGCGCGTGCCTATCGCAGAACCTCTCAGATCCTGCCGGACAGGCAGATTTGAGGGAGGGACTCGTGTGAGCACACTTTCCGTACGTTGGAATGCTTGTTTCACTGATCTGAACCTCTCCACAATCGGTGTCTTTGCCAGACTCTCTGATAGTCTTCACTGAAGCACGTGGGCTTGTTATGTACGAAGCAACTTTTCATTTGCAAGGGAAAGATAGTCACCTACGTTCCTTCTCATGCTCAAAAAATCCTCGTTGGAGAGAGTACGCACTACCTAGGTCGGGGAACCTATCTACAAGGAGCGATGCAGAACATGCTTGCCCGATACAACGACAGAGACAGCTGCGACTAACGAAGCCTCACCGGAGAGCGCCCATCTAAGATAATCGCTCCTGTACCGATGAGACCGAGACTGTTGCTGATGCAGGCGGGCTTGATCGCCCCATTGCTGATCGTATACTGCTCTCCGGTAGGCAAGCGGCTCTATGTCGTTCCATGCTGGACGACGTTGTCTTGCTCTTTGGTCTCATTCCCAGTAGTGATGGCGTCCACATCGGCGTGGACCACCACCCCGTAGCGAGACCCTGTAGCGATAATGGAGGATTTTCCCAACGACTACGCGTCATTGTGATATCGAATTGACGGTACGGGTTTCCTGCATGCCAACCTTAGGGCAGTATGAGCTATAGGCAAAGATGGAGAAATTCAGGCTCCTTCTAGCCTGACCAATCTTAGGAATACCTATATACACAGCAGAATCTGGGTTGCAATAAGTAACGGGAGAATTTTGGTGATTATTTTCTACCCGTTGCTGTCTTTGAAACAAACCTCTTTGTTTGATTTGTCATTTATTCATTATAAAGTATGTAATTAAAATGCAATTAGTGTATAAATAATTGTTCCAGCCTTGTGATGACCAACTCAATCTCTTCGGGTTGAAGCGTCATTGGATTGATAAAAATTGCATGATCGCCTGCTTTCATTGTAAAGATTCCTGGGTCATTTGACATCAATTCGTCGTACATTTGTTCCGCAGTCATGGTTTCATGGGTGATGATCGCCCTCGCCATCGGCTGGCCTGCTTCATTGGGGTAGGAGCGAGTAACAGTTACTCCTGTGATCGATCCAATACGTTTATGCAACTCGGAAATGACATTTTCCACCCAATTGTTACGTGCGTCATGGTCGGAATTTACATATTGTTCTATCGCTGAAGTCAAACCGACAATCTCTTCACGTCCAACTTTCAGCATTCTACCAATGCCGTAATTAGGAAATCCAGTTTCCTCTACATGGTGCATGAACGATTGTTTTCCAACTATCAAACCACTTGCTTGAGGTCCCTTGAGATCCTTGCCACCACTGAAAATAACCGCTGAGGCTCCCATCTGAGTGAACTCCCATAGATTTTCAACTGGTGGCAACTGTGCTGCTGCATCTACTATAACGGGAAGATCGTGCTTTTCAGCTACCTCAAGAGTCTGTGCAAGTGGTAATGAGCCAGGGGCCAGCCAACTTCCAGGGCCGCCAGCTGCATAGAAGATAGCGCAGCTATTGGTGGTAATTGCCGCCTCCAAATCCTCAAGTGAGGCTGGGCCGATTACGTTAGGATACCCAACATCGATTATGCGAACACCGAGTTGTTTTAAGGCCCAATCATAGGGACTCCGATGAGCGCGGAACATTATCACTTCTGAAGATCTAATGTCATTCTCATTTATATACTTCATCTTCCGCTGGTATTTCCTTGCCAACGAAGCTCCTGCTGTTATATATAACCCGGCCGCTCCTCCAGAGGTGATGTAAGCCGCTTCATTTTTGGTAAGTCGAGCAATCTTTGCATGAGCCTGCCTCTGAAGCAATTGTATCTGAACAAATGAACGAGAAGCTTCGGTCATATCAGCAAGAGTCTTTTCCGACATTCGGGATCCACCGATGACAGTGTAGGTGCCAGCTGCATTGATAATCCGTTGAACGTTCAATCCTTTATAAAGCGAGTAGGACTCAGCCATTTTTACTCATCGACCTCCACGATCATTTCAACCTCGACAGGAATATTCATGGGTAGATTACTCGTTCCTAGGGCAGTACGGGCATGTACACCGGATTCCCCAAAGAGTTTTTTCAGAAAATCCGATGCTCCGTTGATAACTTTGGGTTGGTCATGGAAGTCAGGTGCACTGTTGACAAATCCTCTAACTTGGATGATACGCCGTATTGTATCGATTGTTCCTGTTAGACTACAAACCTCAGCCAAGCAGTTTAGTGTCGCAATCCGTGCAGCATCGTATGCTTGTTCAATACTGATGGTATCTCCAACGCGTCCAATATAAGGGTGCTTGCCATTCTCGAATGATCCTTGGCCAGAGCAGTAAATCAGGTTACCAACCTTAACTGCTGGAATATAGTTCCCCACTGGTGGTGGGATAACAGGAATTGAGTATCCCATTGCTTTTAATTTCTGCTCATACTTACCCATCGATCATGCCTCCCTATTTTTCATTTCGAACCATGTGTTTGAGGATATTCCCTACAAATGTCTTGCCCAAATGCTCCTGTAGAATGGCGCAAGCTTTCGTAAGGTTTCCAGCCTCCAATGCTTGTAAAAGTTGTTCATGATCTTGGATAGAGGCTCGTGCTGCTCCAATGAACTCATCAATGTCTTTACCCATGGACAAATTTCTCATAATGCTCGTGGCGATACGTGTTGTAGCAATGATTTTGGCAATCATAAGATTTCCGGAAGCTTCATAGAGCAACTCATGGAAACGGAAATCAATTTCCATATATTTTGCATGATCATTTCGCTCCAAATGATATGATGATTCATTAATTATTTGGCGCATCCTATAAAAATACTTTTGTTGTAGAGCAGGTTCTTTTTTAAGTAGAAGAGTCATCGCCAGCTCTTCGAGAGCAATGCGCACCTCAACCATTGACTGAACGTCATCCTCCGTGATCTCACGAATGTGATACCCTTTCCACGGCTCCTGTTCAACCACCTCGTTCTGGATAAGGCGAGACAGAGCCTCACGTGCAGCGAGACGGTTCACTCCCAAATGTTCAGCGATTTCCTTATCATTTATCCTGTCCCCAGGTAACCACTTCGCATTTATTATGCCATTTAGCAGGAATTCATAGACAATATCAGCTTTGCTAAGTTTTTTCTGGTTGGATTTTGGCAACTTTGATAGTATGGTTTTCTCTTGATTCATTGCATATGACTATAGCTTACGAATGTGAAAAAGTAAAGAAGTTTTAAAATTATGAATTTAAGATTTACAATTCATTATTTTGAAGGTACAATAGGTGTCAGTTGTGTACGTTAAAAACTAGGAGGAAGGAATGAAGAAGAGTCTAGTATTTGTGTTGATTGGGCTGATCCTTAGCACAGCCCTGCTGTTTTCAGCGGGAAAAAGTGAGGCGAAAGCCGAAACAATTACTATTACTTGGGGTAATTGGCAATTTCTAGAGAGTGGACGAGATGTGATCCTGGAGGGGTTTATCAGAGATTTTGAGGCTGCAAATCCGGGAATTAAGGTTGAGCCAGCGCCTATCGCCTACTCAACATTCAACGATGTTCTGACCACTCAATTTAGGGCAGGCAAGGGGCCAGATGTTATTCGAATCCAAGATATGACATTGGTGCCTTGGATGAAAATGGGGTTTCTTGCACCGCTTGATAATTTGATTGATTTGTCCAAGTACCAAGCTGAATTTCCAGAACAGCAGTCATTGGGTGTAATGAATGGTAAGACTCTGGCGCTTATCTGTGAGGGATTTCCATATGGTGCACTCATGATAAATGGAAAATTACTTGCTGCCAGCGGTATGGGTGTGCCCACGACACCGGAGGAGTTGCTGGCTGTTTCTGAAGCAATTTATAATGCAACTGGATTTACAGGTTTGGCTCACGCAACCGAATTTGCAAACCAGAGTTACATTATGCAGAGTGGCATGATTGTTATCGAAGGATACGGTGGCCGGATTATTAAGAACGGTGAATTTGCTGTCAATGATTCCGACTTTGTTGAAGGTGTGAAATTCTTAGTTGATATTTACAACTTGAAGTCGCACCCTGCCGGACTGCCGTTCGGACTTCAGCGTGAACAGTTCCTTGCTGGTGAAGCTGGTATGGTAATGGATGGGAGTTACTGGCCGGGAATCGTTCGTGCCAATGATGAGGAACTCTATCAAAATCTAATTGTAGCCAAGTTGCCGTTTAGGGACCCAGCTACAGAGTTTGAAACGAACTGGGATGCAATCAATGTAAATTCTTCACCAGAAAAACAGGCTGCAGCAGCGAAATTCATCGAGTTTTTGATGAGTAAAGAAGTTGCTTCAGAGTGGGCACTAGAGTCTGCCATCCCTGGATTGAAGTTCACCGCAAAGGCGATTTCAGATGAGTATCCTTGGTTCAAAGTCTTTGCTGATGCATCTCCCGCTGGCGTTGTAAGGCCAGTTCCTGGCTACGAAGCAGATACACCGGAAATTCGAAAAATGGTTGCTGATGGTATTTCGTATGCATTAAGCGGAGAGGTCACCCCTAAGCAGGCTATGGACAAGCTTAAAAAGGATTTGGATCAGAGATTTAAGAAGTAATCGGACACACGGTTGTAACCTTACGACACATCATCGGTTCAGTAGTAATGTGCTGAACCGATTGATGTGAATTGTATGGATGTCAAGAAGGAGAAACTTTGTTGCATACTGAACACACCAAACGATCACTTCCACGTGTTGTCGTATTCTTTCATGAAGCTGTAAGGAAGGATCATCATATTCCCTATGTTTTTAGTGCAGCTATGGTATTGCTTTTACTAGCGCTGTTCATCTACCCGTTATTCTATGCATTGTTCAGGAGTTTTTTAGTAGATGATAGTTTTTCAGCTGGCAACTATCAACGCCTGTTCAATGATTCAGCATTTCGTAATTCATTAATTATCACCTTTCTGTATGTCATTATCTATACGGTTGGTATTATGGTTATCGGTTTCATTACCGCGTTGGCGATTGATGTCAGTGAAAAATCCAAGCTGCGTGGATCGAAACTTATGAGCTCGCTCCTTACTCTCCCATACGCTATACCGGATGTAGTGGGAGCGATTATCTGGATGTGGTTACTCAATCCTCAACAGGGAGTAGTGAATTATATTTTGTCTCTTTTTGGCATTTCTGGGCTTCGATGGCTTACTAACACACAGACAGCCCTAATTAGTGTGATATTGGTATCGATTTGGCGGCTTTTCCCCATGCACACTTTGATTATCCTTTCTGGATTCAAGACTGTTCCCAAGGAATTGTACGAGGCTGCCGAACTGGAAGGAACGGGAATTTTCAAACAGTTTTTCTACATAACGATCCCATTCATAGCTAATATTCTAAAGTTCCTGGTTTTACTTACCATTGTATGGAGTTTTAAGCGCTTTGCGATTACATGGCTGCTCACTCAAGGAGGACCAATGCATGCGACAGAAACTTTGCCCATATTGATTTATCAACATGGATTTCGTTATTTTAACGATAATTATGCATCAGCGATTGCAATCGTGCTCCTTGTTATTGTAGGGATATTTTCAGGATTTTACATGAGATACAGCAAAGATGCTGACCTGCATGGAGGAGAGTAATGAAACTACAACTGCATAACCGAGTTCTCCTCTATATCGTTCTTTCAATAATGGTGATTGTAATCATCTTTCCCATCTACTTCATGATTTTGGCTTCCTTTCAACCAACAACACAAGCAATGGCTTATCCTCCAAACTTCTTTTTCAAGACGTTCTCAATGGAAAAGATAAAGTATATTGTGCAGCGTACTAATATTCTTCTTTGGATTCTGAATTCGCTTATTGTTTCGGTGGGTGTAGTCGTGGTGAATCTTGTCGTGTCGGTCCCAGCTGCGTATTCTATTGCACGATTCAAAATTCCATTCAATCGTTACCTCCTCATCATAATTTTGGTGACACAAATGATCCCGTCGGCAATTATGGTTGTACCGCTCTTTGAGATCTTTGCCTCCAGTGGTATGATCGACAATCTTTTTTCGTTGATCTTGTCCAATACCATTCTCACTTTGCCATTAGGCACATGGATTCTCATTGGATTTTTTGAGAATATTCCGAAATCTATCGAGGAAGCTGCCCAGATGGATGGTGTGAGTAAGATTGGGCTATTTTTTAGAATCAACATTCCCTTGATCATCCCAGCACTTATCACAGTAGCTATCATCATTTTCTTTGATACTTGGAATGAATATATGTATGCGTATAGTTTTATCACCAGTCAAGCAAAGTGGGTCGGTACGGTGGGTGTTGCATCGTTGATTGGACAATTTAGGACGGACTGGCAGGGATTGATGATCACCTCGATGTTATTCTCGGTGCTCCCGATGATTATTTACATTTTTCTCAGGAACTACATCGTGCGAGGTGTTGCCGAAGGGTTTACCAAGTAATACGGGGAAGTGTAAACAATATGAAGCATGATCCAAAATCGTTCTATTTGCACTGTGAAGTGTGTTGCACTGATTATGAGGAGAGCTCGGGTCTCTACCAATGTCCATCGTGTGGGGGTAGATTATGGGTTCGCCATAACGATTCCATTGCACTAGTCACGAATTCATCAATTCGAGGTATGTGGCGATACCAGGCGCATCTACCAGTGGTGAAAAAAGATCGCTACATCAGTCTTGGAGAGGGTGACACACCCTTGATTAGGCTGGAGTATGAGAAGTCGCCTGTCCTGTTGAAGTGTGAAAATATCAACCCAACTGGTACATATAAAGATCGTCCGGCATCACTCGCTGTCTCGCGAGCGCGTGAGCTGGGTGCGTCTGGGGTGACAGTGGCATCTGATGGTAATACGGCCCCTGCTGTGGCTGCTTACGCTGCTAAGGCCAATTTGGATTGTGTAGTGTTCATGCCCAAAGAAACACCTCCCTTCCGGTATACCCAAGCAGCAGCTTTTGGAGCGCGAGTCATCTTGATTGATGGTGATGTGAACGCATGCCTTGAGTTGGCGAACCAACTCAGCGAAGCAGCTGGTTATCATCATTGCTCGACTGCCGGGTATGTCAACCCGTATCAACTGGAAGCAAACCGGACGATTAGCTACGAGATTGTGGAGAGTCTTGGTGATGCACCTGATTGGGTCTCTCTTCCACTGGGCGGCGGAGGATTGATGATTGGGTTATATCTTGGCTTCAAGCAACTTTACGAAGCAGGTAAAACGAGCAGGATCCCACGTCTCCTTCCCGTGCAAAGCGCATCTTGTGCACCGTTTGTACGGGCTGCAAAATTGAATTCCAGATTGGAGCGATGGACAAAACCAATAAGAACCATAGCCTTTCCTATTGCGGTACCCTATCCTCCCGACGGTGATGCTGCGCTGATATACCTACAGGAATCTGGAGGTGAAGCGGTCGCCGTCACCGATGCCCGATTACTCGAAGGAGTCCGATACCTGGCCAGTAAATATGGTGTATTTGCAGAACCTGCGGGAGCAATTTCGTTTGTTGGTTATTTGCAGGCTCTTGAAGAAGGTATCATTAAGGCTGATGAAACACTCGTGGGAATAATCAGCGGGACAGGCTTGAAGAGCATGGAGACCTTCGTTGGCAACCATACGATGGTTCATACCATCGAGGGGACAATTGGCGAAGTGCTGTCGATAATCAACCAACCATCAAAGTGAGGTGTATATGAGCAAATTGTTGATGATCCCGGGGCCTGTAGAGATACCTCAAGTGATATTGGATGCATTCAATGGTCAAAATGTTGCACACTACGGGCCTGAATGGCAAAAACTGTATCTCGATGCAGTACAACGGACGACTCGATTTTTTCAAACATCAGGACGCGCCTTTTTAATGCCCGGGTCTGGCTCGTTGGGCCTTGAGGCGGTGGCGGTTACCTTCTGTACCGGAAAACGATGCTTGTTGATCCATAACGGGTTTTTCGCTGATCGTTTTCAAGCGATAGCCACTCCTCATGCAGCATGTTTGGATGTCCTTGATTTTGGATTTGCCCAACCAGTGGATCTTTCTGTTGTTGAGCAGAAGCTCGGTAATGATTCCTATGATGTAGTTTTAATGATTCATGCAGAAACCTCAACAGCGATGTTGAACCCTGCTGAGGCAGTAGCAAAAATATGTCACGACCATGGCGTCTTACTTCTATTAGATGCGATTGCAAGTGGTGGAGTAGAGCCTATTAATATGGACAAGGCAAACATTGGTGCAATGATTACTGCGTCCCAGAAGGGGTTTGCTTGTCCTGCGGGTCTTGCCATTGTGGTTGTGAGCCAAGCGTTGACCGAAAGAATGGCAAACGAGTTACCTACCAGTTGGTATTGTGATCTTCGCATATGGAATCAATACTATCTTGATTGGTACGATTGGCATCCTTTTCCTGTCACGTTACCAACCAATCTGATAAAAGCATATCATAAGAGCTTGACGCTCTTGGAGGCGGAGGGGAAGGAACAACACTGGAATCGATTTGCAAATTGTACCATGCGTGTTCGCCGTGCTCTCCAGGCTTTGGGTTTGAAGTTGTTAATTGATGATGATCATTGTACTCATGGATTGACTGCTGTCTCAACAAAGGGAATGTTCGATTCAGGGGAGCTAGTTTCTTATTTGAAAGATCAGTGGAATATCCAGATTGCTGGTTCATTAGGCAAATATAAAAATGAGATTTTCCGTATTGGCCATTTCAGCGATTCACAGATTGAAAAGAGAAATTTGTTATGTACTGTTGTCGGTATCGGGACATTTCTTCAAATGAAACAACTAGCTCCTGACATTCTCGAGGCGATTGCGATAATTGACGAAGAATGAGTGAAATTGTAGAGGATAGCATTGATTTTATGGTGTTTGAGCACGTGAGATAGTCAGACTCGTTTTGAGGGCCAGTTGAACGGTTGCCACCGTTGGACAAGAGACTTGGTTCGACTCAGGCCAATTAAACTGTCGTTACCGACTGAAAAAGGTTGCCAGGCTTTGCAGCACCAGTTTGGCGATGATTTCGAGTAATGGGAAATGGATGAAGCGAAGTGAGGACACTGAATCCTCAATGTACGTACGTATAAGGCTGAATTATTAAATCCCGTACTTTTTATGCAATTTTTCCAGTGACGGTACGTACTGGCGATCGCTTACCAGGATAAAAGACTCCTGCGTTGAGCGAAATTCTACATATATCACTCTGTCAGGTAGAGCCTTCCAAGCCGCACAGTGCAAGCAGCACGAGATGTCCTGATACATAGAATGCGAATGACTTGCAAAATTAGCGATCCTTCACTATCTTGTCCTCACAAGGAGATCCCATGCGTAGTACCCTTATCCTGCTTGTCCTCTTACTCCCCGCCCTGCTCTTTGGCGGCGGCTCCAAAGAAGCAGTGGACCAGAAACCTGTCGTTGCCGTCTCAATTCTGCCACAGGCATTTTTCGTCGACTCCATCGCCGCCGAGTACGTAGAGGTGGTGACGCTGGTCGCAGAGGGGCAGAATCCCCACTCCTATGAGCCATCGCCCTCCCAGATGGCGTTGCTGGCGAAGGCCCGTATCTGGCTGCTCTCCGGTACCGACTTCGAGTTGGCCCTCCGACCCAAGGTGGCAACGCTCTACCCATCCCTTGCCATCATCGATGCGACCGAGGGGATGGTCCTGCGCACCCTTGAGGAGGAGGAGGACGACCACCACCATGACCCCGATGGGCTCAATATCGACCGCCACAGCTGGCTTGGCCATGACCAAGCCAAGGTATTGTTGGCCAATACCACCACCGCGTTGCTTTCGTTGGTTGGGATGAGCGAAGGGGCAATCATACGAGAGCGCTCCGATGAGCTTGCACAGAGGATCGATGCAACCTTTGCGGTCCTCCAAGCGGAGCTCTTACCGCTTGCCGGGACGACAGTCTTTGTCTATCACCCATCCTTTGGCTACTTCCTCGATTCCTTTGGTATTATTCAAGAGGCGGTGGAGACCGGCGGCAAGGAGCCGACGGCCAAGGACCTCGAGCGCCTCATCACAGCGGCAAAGGCCGAGGGGGCCAAGGTGATCTTCGTGCAAAAACAGTTTCCCGCCGTCAGTGCCCAGCGTGTTGCCCAGGCAGTCGGGGCAAGGGTGGTCGCCCTCGATCCTTTGGCCTACGATTGGCTTGCCAACATCCTCGCCATGGGACAGGCGCTCAAGGAGGCGTTATGAGAGATCTCCCCATCGCAATGAAGTTTTCGGCTGTCTCGTTCTCCTATCCCCACCTCGATGTTCTCAGCGACGTCTCCTTCCACTTTCACAGCGGTGAGTTCATCGCCCTTGTCGGTCCCAATGGATCGGGCAAGACGACGCTGCTCAAGTTGATCCTCGGCCTTGAGGAGCCACAACAGGGGGTCGTGGAGTTGCTCGGCCACCCTCCCAAGCGCAGCCGCTCCCTCATCGGTTACGTGCCCCAACACGCCTCATACGACCCTTCCTTCCCCATATCGGTGGGCGAAGTGGTCCGCATGGGCGTCGTCGATGGCACGGTCAAGGGCAAGAAGAGACGGGATGATGTGGTCATCAAGGCACTCTCCCTGGTGCAGATGGAGGACCTTGTCGAGCGTCCGTACAGTGAACTCAGCGGTGGACAGCGGCGCAGGGTCCTGGTGGCCAGGGCTCTGGTAGGGGAACCGGCGATGTTGATCCTCGACGAACCGACAGCCAACATGGACCGGGGGAGCGAACGGCGGCTCTACGATACGCTGGCCCATCTCAAGGGGGAGACGACGATCCTCATCGTCACCCACGACATGCGTCAGGTCTCCTCCCTCGTCGACCGAGTCTTCTGTATCGATGCTCTCAATGAGGCCACCGGTGCACGAACGGTTATCCAACACCCATTGGAGGATGTCGACGATGGAACCAAGCGGGTTCTCCATGAAATGGCAATTCCCGCTGACCAGTGCTGGCAGGAGGCGCAGCATGGATAATCTTGCCGGCTTCCTCTCAGCCCTCGTCTCGCCCGATTTCCCCTTTGTCCGCAACGCCTTCTTCGCCGGAGCGCTCTCCTCGATCCTCTTCGGACTCTTGGGTTCGGTGGTGACGGTCAAGCGCATCGCAAGCTTGGCTGGCGCGATCAGCCACGCGGTGCTCGGGGGCATCGGCATCGCCCTCTACCTCTCGGCGACAGGGAAAGTCCCATCCCTCTCCCCGATGGTCGGAGCGGTTGTCTTCGCCCTGTTGTCGGCCCTGCTCATCGGGACCGCCTCGCTGAAGTCCAAACAGCGGGAGGATACGGTCATCCAAGCGATTTGGGCCATCGGGATGTCCATCGGGGTGCTCTTCATGGCAAAGACACCGGGCTACTCCGATCCATCAAGCTACCTCTTTGGTAATATCCTGCTCATCTCCACCCAAGACCTCTGGTTGCTGTTGAGCCTCGATGTGGTGGTCATCCTCCTCATCTGGCGCTACTACGAGCAGATTGAGGCGACCGCCTTTGATGAAGAGTTCGCCCAGGTACGGGGTATTCCCACCCGGATGGTCTTTCTCGTCATCCTGGCGGTGACAGCCATCGCCGTGGTGCTCCTTCAGACCTTCGTCGGCATCGTGATGGTCATCGCGATGTTGACGCTGCCGGCGGGAACCGCGGGTTTTGGGGCACGGAACCTGGCGTCGATGATGGTAGCCTCGACCATCTACTCCTTCATCTTCTCCACCGCCGGGCTCGGTGCCGGTTGGATCCTCGATGCACCGGTCGGTGCAATGGTGGTGGTCATCGCCGGACTCTTTTATCTGAGCGGGCTCTTGGCCAATGTGCTGAGGAAACGAAGGAGACGGGCATGACGAAGGCAAGAAGGAGTCTGCTCCACGTCCTGGAGCAAGCGAGTGAACCACTCTCGGTCTCAGCGTTGTTGCAACACCCTGATGTGAATTGTAACCAAGCCACGGTCTACCGAAGCCTCCACTACTTGGAGCAACGGGGGTATCTCGACAGCTTTGTCTTGCACTGCACCGACCATGGCACCGAGCGCTACTACAGCTGCACCAAGGAGCAGGCAGAGCATAGCCATTGGTTTCACTGTACCGTCTGCCACCGGTTCATCGATCTCGGTGCGTGTCTCATGAAAGAGGATTTGAAACGGTGGGAGAAGCAGTATGGTTTTACCGTCTCTGACCATACATTTTTCTTGACCGGGGTGTGTGCGACCTGCAAGGAGTCTACTTCTTCAACAGGCTGAAGAGCTGGAGTCGGTTGTTGACACCAACCTTTGCATAGATGTTCTTGATGTGGGTCTTCACCGTATTGGGGGAGATGTAGAGCTGCTTGGCGATCTGCTGGTTGCTCAGCCCCTCCACCAGCAAGCTGATGATCTCGGCTTCGCGTTCAGATATTCCGTACTCATTGATAACCTGGGCGTTGACCACCTCAGCCTGTTCGTAGGTGAGGATATATCGCCGTGAGATGAAGTAGTAGAGGTACGCCGATAGGATGGCGAAGGAGAGGTAGACGAGCTTGAAGTTGCTCTGTCGAAAAAAAATCAAGTCTAGCGGAAAGAGCACCAAGAGCGGCAGGAAGGTGGCGCTGATACCCTTGAGGAGCCGCTCTTCTTCGTAGGTGGTGGCCTTCTTGATGTAGAAGAGGGCGATGACACCATGGATGACCAGGAACATCGAGCCGGAGAAGAAGTGGTAGTGCATCGTATTGGTAAACGCTACCAGCCAGTCCCCGTTGCTCATTGCGATGATGACCCAGAGGCTTATGAGAAAGAAGAGGGTGATGAAGATGGTCAACAGCCGATTGCCGAGCCTCTTTTGAGATTCATTTGCCGGCAGGAGCTTGATGAGGTACCGGCTCATGGTCAAAAGGATGGTGGTGGTGAGGAGCACTGAAATTATGGTCACTCCCAGCACATACACCTGGTAAGGGAACGATGTCAAATGAGCTGTGCTCAGCGTTCGTCCCAGGTAGGTGGAGAGGAGCGTCAAGCACATTTGAAGACTCAAAGGAGTGAGGACCAGCAAGAAGGATCCGGTGAAGCTGTCGTCCACCCGAACGCGCAACACGATGCCCAAGATGGTGATCGAGAGCACAAGAGCGGTGGTGATGAAGAGTAAAAGATCGGACAGGATGACCATGGATGCCTCCATGGCCATCCTATCACAACAAAACACTTAGAACCAAGCTCTCACGCCAACCTGGATCTGGCTGTTTTCTTTCCATGTGTTGTAGAGTCCCGTACGATTCTCATCGAAGGTTCCATACAACGTCGCCTTGGCGAATACCTCTACCGCATCATCCAAGTCATAGGCCAATGAACCCAACCCCACATAGCCCATGCTCTCCAACTGATACGTACCGGCAACGCGAAGCTTCAACCTCTCCTGCATGAAGGGGTACTCCATGGCGAGGGTGAAGTTGTTTTGGGATGCCTTGCCATTGAAAGCGGCCATTGCATCAACGTCGAACATGCCGGTTCCATCAAAATCAATCACATGTTGCCCTTGATAGTTCAATGCGACGAAGAAGGAGTTGTTCGGATTGGTGTAGGATACCTCTGCAAGATACACAAGCTTGGAGTTGTAGAGGCTGGAATCAGTCCCATCCTTGTCCTCACTGAAGAACATCCCCCCTTCCAATGCCAGGGTAAAGGGCTCAAAGAAGTAGCTTGATGCGAAGCCGGCGAACTGGTAGCGGGTATAACAAAGATTAACTCCATCCAAATTTTTAAGAGGAGGTGGAGCTAGTACATCCGATAATAAGGGCTCAAATCCTGGGTCGTGGAAATATCCGGTGTAATACATGACCCCAATGTCGACAGGATCGAAGAGGAACCGATAGCGGGCACCTACAGAAATCGTAGAAAGAGAATGTGTATTCATCTCTGTTGTCTTCAGGGCATCAAAGTCAACGCTAAGAAACCCAGGGGGGATTTGTGCAAGGAGGGGTTTCATTGAATCAATCATCGAATACCGCCCATCCATCGACACATAGGACGGGTTGAACCCTGGCTTCACCACAAAATCAAAGGCGCCGTGTTCAATGTAGGTGGTGAGGGTGAGCATCCAATCGGGTCTCTTCATGAGCTCAAGGTCGTCGATGATGCCCCTTCTGAGGTCCCGGCCGTTGACGATGTCTACTACGTGCGCAGTGTCTGCAGTTCCCCAGCTGTGGCGCATCAGACCGGCTTTGAGCGTGGTTTGCCCAAAGAACAGGGAGAGGGAGAGCTCTTGTGCCTCGAGGCTCTGGAGCACTGAGTCGTAGCGTACCTCTGCGGTGGCCCGGTAATTGGCGCCATCCTGCTCGGCTTTGAGGGTGAGGTTGGCAGAGGGGGCGAGCTCTCCGTCGTTGAAGTAGGCCAATACTCCACTTTCCAGGGTGAGTGAGATATTGCGGTTTGACGACTCTTCGGTATCAAAGAAGAAGTCAAAGGCAAAGAGGGGGAGTGCGAGGGCGATGATCAACAGTATGGTGAGTGTACGTTTCATTATTACCTCCCGGTTTCAAGAAATCGTTGGGTGAAATAGTTGTCGCTGATTGGCATGTCGTAGCGTGCCTGGACAATCTCAAGGCGGGTTGCGTGGCCGGTGGCCATGGTGGTCATCGTCAGGACTTTGGTGATGGGCCGAGTGCCGACATAGTCCTGCTGTTCGGTGACGAGCGTCTTGAGCAACGTCTTTTGGTCAAGGTCGTAGAACTCGACTTTGAGGGGAAGGAAGTTGGACTTGTCCACCACGACGACGTTCTTGCCGTACACGGTCTTCTTGTTGGGGACCGATTGGACGGTGTAGGTCGTCGTGTCCTCACCGATGAGCGTATGGATTGCTTCATCGGTATCGTACGTCGTCGATGCCATATCTGCGTAGGAGAAGTCGCTTCCCATAAAGGAGCCGCCCTCCTCGGATGAGGCGATGCGCTTCACCCGTTTGAGTGCCGGCAGGTAGATGTACTGCTCGGTCTGGCCGTTGGCCTCCTTGGAGAAGAAGCGGGTATTGCGCACGCTCTCCGGGGAGAGAAAGACGGTGATGGAAGAGGTCTCATCCCCCACCGTCTTGCTCAACGTCTGGATTCTGCGCTCACGCTGGGTACCGTTGGCTTCGATGAGGGTGAGTTTCAGGTCGAGGGCTGCGGTGTCGGCCTTCTGCGTGTCGATGACCTTTGTCATGATCTGGTTGGCAGAGAGCGAGGCTGCGAAGAGGGTGGAGGTGACCATCAGGATGATTGATGCGATACAGGCTATGCGTTTCATTTGGTTTTTCTCCTTGGTTGGATGAGCTTTGGATAGTGGATTTTCATTGCGGGGAGGACGAGCAAGGCACTGAGGCTTGCCGCCACCATGGCGATACAGAAGAGCAGGCCGAGATTTACGATCGGGGTGAAGCGGGAGAAGAGCAAGCCGGCGAACCCGAGTGCCACCGAGGCGGCATTCGCCAAGATTGCCTTGCCGGTGGTGTGAAGGATGAAGGGGAGGTCTCGGTCCTCCCTGCCGAAGGCAGCCAAAAGGTGGATGGCGTAGTCGACTCCCACTCCGATGCAGAGGGCTGCCAGCAGGCTGGTGACGATGTCCAGTTTGATCGAGAAGATCGCCATCGTCATGAAGACTGCAGCCAACGCAAAGAGGCAGGGGATCAGGGACATGGTGGCGAGCTTGGGACTCTTGAAGGTAAGAAGGACCAAAAGCCAGACCGCTATGAACGAACTGAAAATGGAGATGATCTGGCTTTTGGTCACTAATTCAGTCAAGGCAAGGCTCACAGCCTCCCCACCTCCGATCTTGATGTCCCAGTTTTCTGGAAAGAGGGTGGGGATTGAGGCGGTGAGCTGGGCGAGGCGCTGATCATCGCTCTCCTTGAGCAGGACGGTGAAGAGGGTGGAGTCCGGCTCAAGCGGGTCGTTGATGAACGTATCGAGCGATGAGCTGTAGAGGAGGAGATACTGGGCGATGAGGCTGGCCAGGTCATCTTCGGTGGCAAGCCCATACCGCTCTGGGTCGCTGGGAATCTCGTAGAGTCCCTGACCGCCGGCTTCGGTGGTGTATTCATCCTCATAGTCGTCATCGAAGCCTTCAAAGCCCATGTCCATGGTGAAGAAGTCGAAGGAAAACTCCTCCTCCTGGGCGATGGGGATCGTATCCTCTCCAGGGCCGAGCAGCTGGTTCATCCGCTTGATGAACGGCAAGATTGACTGGACTCCGCCAACGTACGGGTCTTCGCTGATGGTGTCGATGGCCGATTCCAGAATCTTCAGCGTCGAAGGCGCCAGCGTCTTGGCCTCCGCGGGAGTGACCATCACCGAGAGGGAGAAGCTGCCCTGCATATCCTTGCTGTACTGGCGGGTGTCCTTCACCAAAGCGGTGGAGGGGCGGAAGAAGGAGAGCATGTTCGTCCCATTCTCAAGCTTGCTGTAGGAGAGTGGGAGGACAATGACCAAGTAAAGGAAGGAGCCGAGCAGGATCAGTTTTCCCCATCGTGTGGTAATGGCCACCGCTGCTCCCACGATCTTGGAGGAGTTGCGCAGTTCCTTCTCTTTTCGCTTGGGCGGAGTCGTGTACATCACCCTGATCAAGGCGGGCAGCAGCACCAGGGAGCTTACCGCACAGATGACCACACCGAAAAAACTCAACACGCCGAAGGTCCTGAAGGGACCGAGTGGACTGGAGAGCTGGGCCAAGAAGCCACTTGCCGTCGTCGCTGCTGCAGCGGCGATCGGGTAGATGTTGCGCTTCACCACCCTCGAGAGAATCGGGGTGGGGTCTCCGCCCTCGTACTCTTCGAAGAAGTGGCTGAAGATGTGGATGGTATAGGCACTTCCCACGATCAAGAGGAGGACCGGTACGAGCATCGTGGCCATCGTGACGGTGATGTGGAAGAGGGCCATGATGCCAAGTGCCAGCGAGCTGGAGAAGATCAGTGGGACGAGTGAGAGAATCGTCGCCTTGATGCTGCGCAAGAAGAGGTAGAGGATGATGATAAGCAGGGCGGCAACGATCGGAACGAGGAAGGCCAAATCGCTGAGCAGACTGAGGCGGATCTCCTCGGTGATCACCGGCAGACCGAGTACGGTGGTCTCCACGCCTTCGACTTCAGCAAGAATTGCCCTGATGTTGGCCAGCAGGCTGGGGTCGTCTGCGCCGAGAGTCAGCTGGATGAGGATGGCGGCGGTGCGCTCGTCCTCGCTGATGAGGGTTCCCTTGTAGAAGCTCGGCCAGCTCTCGATCCGCTGCCTGAGTTGGTCGAGGTCGCCCTCGTACATCGTGACGACCTCAACTCCGTCCGCAGAGGGCTCGAGGTGCTTCATATTGGCCAAGGAAGAGACTTGCTTCACCCCGTCGAGGGTTTCGATCTTCTCGGTGATGGCAGAGAGGATCGCCAGATGCTGCTCGTCGAGCATCGTCGCCGGGCTCTTGATGCCGATGACCATTGCGTCGAGGGAACCGAAGACTTCCTCGATATCTTCATTGGTCTTGACCACCGGGTCATCGAGCGGGATGAAGGCGTCAGTCGAGGAATCGACGTAGAGTCGGGGGATACCCAACAGTCCGATGATGCAGAGGATGAGTGAGAGTGCGATGATGGTGTAATCGCCGAACCGTTTTTTTACCATACCCCAACTCTACTGAAGGCAAGGAAACGAACAATCGCCTTGGGTGGGTATTCGACTCACCCGTTCGGGTGATTGCGCCTCATCCCTTTACAAATAGGGGTCTATCGCTGATGATTTGGCCATGAGTTACACCAAGATTGTCGCTACCCTCGGACCGACGAGCAGCGACTATGAGACCATCAAGGCGATCATCGAGGCGGGGTGTCGCGTCGTGCGTCTCAACTTCAGCCACGGCTCTCACAGCGAGCAAGCAGTGCGCTGTGCCCATGCCCGAAAGGCCAGTGAGGAGTTGGGCATCCCCATCGCCATCTTGATGGACCTCCAGGGGCCGAAGATCCGCATCGGAGAGCTGGAGGAGAGCTCCTATACGCTGAAGAAGGGGGATGGGCTGACCATCACGACCGAAGCGATAGTCGGCACCCGGACACGGATTTCCATCGACTACCCCCACCTGCATAGAGAGATTGCACAAGGGCAGCGAATCTTGATCAACGATGGCTTGGTCTCCTTGGTCGTCACCTCCATCGAAGGGACGGAGATCCACTGTACGATGGTGGAGGATGGCACCATCCTGGCGCGCAAGGGGGTCAATCTTCCCCATGTGCCGCTCTCTCTGCTCAGCTCCTTCACAACGAAGGATGAGGCGGACCTGGCCTTCGCCTTTGAGCACGATCTGGACTACGTCGCCCTCTCCTTTGTCCGCAGCGCCGATGATGTGCGGGCCCTGAAGGCCCATATGCAGGAGCGTTATGGGAGGGTCATCCCGATCATCAGCAAGATTGAGAAGCCCGAGGCGGTGGATACCCTCAATGCCATCATGGCAGAGAGCAGCGCCATCATGATCGCCCGCGGCGATCTCGGTGTTGAGGTACCTGCCGAAGAGGTGCCCTTGATCCAGAAGTCGATCATCCGCCGCTGCATCGAGGTGGGTCTTCCCGTCATCACGGCGACACAGATGCTCGAGTCGATGATGTACAATCCCCGCCCCACCCGGGCGGAGACCAACGATGTGGCCAATGCCGTCCTCGACGGCACCAGTGCGGTGATGCTCAGCGGTGAGAGCGCTGCAGGGCGCTACCCGCTGGAGGCGGTGAAGACGATGGCGCGGATCGCCAAACTCACCGAGCAGAGTCCGGCCTTCAGCCGTCAGGTCATCAACCAAGTCAGCGCCGCCGACATGCCGCAGAGCCAGACCATCACCGAGGCGGTGGGGCTGGCCACCCGAGAGCTCGCTCTCTCCATCCGCGCCTCATATATCGTCTGCTTCACCCACAGCGGCTCCACCGCCCGCCTGATCGCCAAGTTCCGCCCCTCGGTCCCGATCGTCGCCTTCTCCCCGGTCAAGGAGGTGGTACAGTACCTTGCCCTCTCGTGGGGAGTACAGCCAATCCTCATCGAGGAGCAGACCTCGGTCGACCAGCTCTTGGAGTATGGGCCGAGATACTTGGGTGAAAACGCCATGGTCAGGCGTGGGGAGACGGTGGTCATCACCGCCGGGGTTCCGGTGGGGAGTGCCGGTCGAACCAATATGATCAAGGTTGTGGAGATCGAGTAGCGTTCTCTTTCATCGCATTCTTGCAACGGTACATGGCGCTGTCTGCCCGGCTGACCACCTCGCCGAACTTCATCTTCAACCTGGGAATGTAGACTTCACAGCCGGCGGCAACCTTGTAGGAGATCTTCTTGTTGGTGGAGAAGAAGGTCACGATCGACTCGGTCATGTTCCTCATCGTCTCTATGGTCACCGAGCTGACCAGGGCGACGAACTCGTCGCCACCGTAGCGGTAGAGCTTGGCATCCATAGGCAGCAGGCGGGTGATCCTGCGGGCAAAATCGATGAGGATCTGGTCCCCCTTTGCATGCCCTTCGGTGTCATTGATACGCTTCAGGTCGTTGATATCCATGACAATGATGCCGTAGGTCAACCGCTTTGCAGCGGTCGTGATCTCATCGGCATCACGGTCGAAGGCGGCACGGTTGGCCAAGCCGGTGAGCGAATCCTTGTAGGCAATGGTCAACAGCATCTCCTCGGTGAGGACTCGTCTGGTACGCTCCTTGATGAGCATCAGTGAGTGGGAGAAGAGGATGACAGCCGCTGCCACCATCGACAGATGCAGGACGATCGCGCTATTGAGGATGATGTTCATCGCCAAGAAGAGCACCTCAGCGATGATTGAGAGTAAAATACAGCCGAGGGCCAACAGGAACGAGAAGAGTGCCTTGGTCTCCTTGATGTAGTGGTAGGCCAACGTGGCAAAGAGTGCAAGCAAGAAGAAGACGAGTGCGCCGCCGCTTGGCAAGAGGAGGTCGGTGTACTGGGCGATGCCGAAGAGCTGGAGGAAGAAAATCGCGATGTACCCTGCCAAAAAGAGGTAGGCGGCCTGGGCATAGTATCGGATCCAGTGCCGTGTGGGGTAGGAGTGGATGATGTAGTTGACCAATAGAATCGGCAGTACGTAGAGGGAGACGAAGCTCAGGTTCATCGGCAGCGCCGGGTTCCTGATGAAGAGGAACTTGCTTGGTGTCTGGCTGAAGACCCAGCTGCCGAGGGCGAGGAGGATCGCCCCCAAGTAGAAGAAGCTTTTCCGCTCAGCGGTCTCTTGGATGAAGAGCGAAGAGATGGCGATGATGGCGCCGACGAGCAGCAGGGAAAACCCGAAGGCGAGGGACGGCCAACACTCCATCTCGCCGAGCACCAGGCTAGCCTTGCTGCCCGCCTTGACCGAATGGATATTACCAGAGAAGAGATTGTTGGAGGTAAAGCGGTAGGAGAGGGTCAATGTCTTGCCCCGCATCTCGTAGGGTATGCGGATAAAGTGAGGGGTGGAGCCACCGTAGACCGGCCGTGCCTACCCTTTGGACGGGCCCTCGTAGGTGTAGATGGCCTCTCCCTCGATGCTCACCGTAAGGGCGCTCATGCTGGTGTTGATCAAGATGGCGGTGTTGTGGTTGGGAAACTCGTCGGGTATGGTGCGGCTTGCTCGCCATGTCCGATCCCGGTAAGGGCCCTCCAGCGTGTAGGGAAGCGTCACATCGCTGGCGATGATCCGGTCGCCTTCGCTGATCGTCCAACCGCTGTCCCACGAGACGATGTCATCGGTGGCCACCGGCTCGATGGTGAGAAACGAGTCGATATAGAGGGAGAAGAGCAGCGTGATGGCGACAAGGACCAAGAGGATCCGTTGTACGGTCGACGATCGCATCGAACCTCCTACTGGACGAGCCGTTGGATCTCCGGTTGTCCTTTTTCGTTGTTCCGGCGTTTGATGAGTTTCTCGCCCTCCAGTCGAGCCAGGAGGTTGGAGAGGCTCTTGTAACTCGAGCGCTCGATCATCCGACTCTTGTCCATCTGATGGAACTTGGTGCCCACGAAGCTGACCAGCTGCCAGCTATCGAACTCGAAGGAGTCGACAACCTTCTTCATCAACTCCTCGACCTGTGTATCGATCTTCTTGGTGTCACGCTTCTCCGCTACTTTCTTGACCTTCGCCGTACCAACGTCCTTGGTCTCCTCGACCTTGGCCTTGGGCATGAAGTTTTCGATGATCAGGATCTCGTCGACGCAATTGCTGAAGATCGGCTTGTCGGCGACCATCTCTTTGGTCACCAGAAAGACCTCCTTGCCGTACTTGCGTAGCATCTCCATGATGACGGTGAAATCGCTGTCGCTGGTGATGAAGACGTAGCGGTCGATGACCGGCATGTTGATGATGATCGTCTCCAACGCCTCGAGGCTGATGATCAGATCAGCGCGGTTCTTATGGGTCGCGGTGATGGAGGGGGTGTCCCGGATGGTGAAGTTGTACTCCACCAGCTGTTTTTCCAGTCGTTTGATGGCCTTGCTGTTGCCACATGCCATCTTGATGACGAAGATGTTCTCCTCATCGGGGTTCTCGTTGTGCCTCAGGGTCAACTCGTCAATGAGGAGCTTCAGGTCGAGGGCGGTGGGGATGTTCTCCAAATCGATGTAAATGGCGTTGTTTTTTCGTTTCATGGATACATGATACTCCACCAGATGATCTTCTGAAAGCTCAAAATGGGGTTTCCGTCCTGATGCACACCTCAGACCCAGTCAGCGGGTGGGTGAAGCGTACCATCGTGGCGTGGAGGTAGAGGCGCTCGGTCATACCACTGCCATAGAGACG
>Ga0265293_10004603_pt1 | contig 24148 bp, 20 predicted proteins | sample Munlanlewell138R_FD_192505 | JGI IMG/M metagenome (GOLD analysis project Ga0265293, IMG submission 192505) | Leachate microbial communities from a municipal landfill in Southern Ontario, Canada - Leachate well 138R | ecosystem: Engineered > Solid waste > Landfill > Unclassified | place: Canada...
GTGATTTCACCCTTTTTCTTTGGAAAATACATTTATATAGTGATGTTAGTAATTGTTACAGTTATGTTTTCAGCACTTTTTTTATCGTATGCAATGCCTAAAATTGGTGAATCAAGTAAATATTATCTTGATAAGAATTCTATTTATGTAGAAACCTATGGATCTGCTCTAAAAAATGAATCTTATGGACAAAAAGATTTAAATAAATATTATAAATATCAAGGTGGTATTGAGTATGAAGAAGATTGGAGCGGGTCAGATTTTGTTATGCTTGATGATATGAACATGGTAAAATAACTTGGGGCATTTAAATTTTATACAGAGGAATTTGATGGTGTTGTAATTGATGCTTATATCTTAAAAAAGACTTTTAACATTAAAAACCCTCTCGATATGATTGGGGAGACACTTAAGTTTAGAATACCAAAAACTGATAATACTAATAATAGGTTTATAGAATATGAATATAAAATCGTTAATATTTATGAAAATATTGATATGCCGTTTGGGAATAGTGTAAGTGGTGGATTTTTAAATAAACATTTTGTTTTTATACCATATTTTGAAAATGTAGAATTAGAAATATTATGGTATGGCAATATTTTTTCATATGAAAAAAAGCCTCCCAAAACTCTTACAAATCAAATTGAATTCGACAATAAAACTACTGATAATTATTTCGAAATATGGACAAGAAGTAAAGAAATAAGCGATGTTAACTTGGGATATAAACCATTTATTGAAGGTGCATTTTCAGTAGGCGTTTCACTTTTAATAACTTCAGTTTTAGTATTTATTTACGGAATGATATTAACTTTAAACATGACAAAAAAATCTTTTAATTTAAGATATTTATTGGGAAAAAGTCAAGGTAGAATATTATTAAATAAGTTTATATTTTTCTCTGGATTAATTTTTATAGTTTCAATTATAAGTTTTGTGATAACTTATTTTTTAGTTAGCCTAATAGGAAGTTATTATTATAGTGTTATCTATATATTTGAAAACGGATATATTATTTTTAATTTAATATGGTTTGGATTCATTTTATTAAGTATTATTTTAGTTTCATTATTAACCAGAGTTAAAGACGTTACAATATTATTAAGATAAATTGTGGTTAAAATTTATCTTGACTTTACGAAACATAATAAATAATGTATAATTAAAATAAGACGAAGAAAGAGATAAGTATTTAAATAATATATTTCAAAGAGAGTCTATATTAGGTGAAAATAGATAAATATATATTTAAAGAATCTCCTCTTGAGTGATATTAAAAATATCCGGATGATTCCGTTAAGAATTAATTGAGGGCCATGAATTTATTCATGGAACTAAGGTGGCAACGCGATTTTATCGTCCTTAGATATTTTTTCTAAGGGCTTTTTTATATATTAAGGAGGAATAACTATATGTTAGATTTAAATTTTGTAGCCGAAAATATCGATGAAGTGATTTTAAAATTAGAAACAAGAAATGACGATTTTTCTTATTTAAAAGAAATTGTTGATTTAGCAACAAATAGAAAAGATTTAATAGCTAAAGTAGATACATTAAAAGCTAACAGAAACCAACAATCTAAATTAATCGGACAGTTTAAAAAAGAAGGAAGAGATATTGGTGTTTTAATTGATGATATGGAATTTATTAAAGTTGAAATTCCTAAACTAGAAAAAGAATTAACTAAAACCGAAGCTAAAATATTTAAAATATTATCAGAAACACCTAATATACCTGCTCTTGATGTTCCTGTTGGTCCTAATGAAACATATAATGTAGAAATTAAAACCTGGGGTGAAGCTAGAGAATTTGATTTTGAAATAAAGGATCATGTCACATTAGGTGAAGAATTAGATATTTTAGATTTTGAGAAAGCAGCTAAAATAACTGGAGCACGCTTTGTTGTTGATAAAGGATTAGGGGCAAGACTTGAAAGAGCTCTAATTAACTTTATGATGGACCTTCATACCTTTGATCATAAATATACTGAAATAATTCCCCCTTTTATTGTTAATGAAGAATCAATGTATGGAACCGGTCAACTACCTAAATTTAAAGAAGAAGCTTTTAAAATTGAAGGAAAGAAATGGTATTTAAACCCGACTGCTGAAGTTCCAACGATAAATATGTATAAAGATCAAATAATTACATATGATAAATTACCTTTATCATATGTAGCTTTTACAACTGCATTTAGAGCTGAAGCAGGAGCTGCGGGTAAAGATACAAGAGGAATATTAAGACAGCATCAATTTAATAAAGTTGAATTAATTAAATTTAGCTTACCTGAAGAAAGTGAAAAAAATCATCAAGAAATGTTATCGGATGCCGAAAAAGTTTTACAATTATTAAAGTTACCTTACCGTGTTATGTTACTATCAAGTGGAGACTTAGGATTTAGTATGAAAAAAACATATGATCTTGAAGTTTGGATTCCATCTCAAAATACTTATCGTGAAATAGCCTCTATTTCTAATGCTGGTGATTTTCAAGCTAGAAGAGCTAATATTAGATTTAAAAGAGGCAAAGAAGCAAAATCAGAATTTTTACACACTTTAAATGGTTCAGGTTTAGCGATCGGAAGAACAATGATTGCAATCTTAGAAAATTATCAAAACGAAGATGGCACAGTAACCATTCCTGAAGTATTAGTACCTTATATGAAAGAAACAGTTATAAAACCATAATTTATTAATATCTACCATACTTTTCCTTAAAGATTGCTAAATAACTTTTTACTATTTATACTATAAGTACTTCATTTTTCTCTCTAACTAGGAAATGCCACTAATATATCTTTATATTTTAGTGGCATTTCTTTTAATAAATTATGTTTTCTTAAATATGTGATAAAATAAAAATAGAATTAAAAATAATTAAGGCGGTGAAATAATGAAAATATATTATGTTGAAGATGAAAAAGATTTATCGGAAATAATTAGAAAATATTTAATTAAAGAAGGCTTTGATGTAACGGTTTTTTATGATGGTGAAAGTGCCTTGCCTCATGCTGGTGATAAAGTTGATTTATGGATTTTAGATATAATGTTAACCGGAAAAATTGATGGTTTTGATTTAATTGAAGCAATTAAAAAAGCCAATCAAGATGCTTCAGTTATCTTTACTTCAGCAAGAGACCAGGCATTAGATAAAATTAAAGGCCTTGAATTAGGCTCAGATGACTATCTAGCAAAACCATATTCTCCAAGAGAGTTAATCTTAAGAGTCCACGCAATCTTAAGACGCCAAAAACAAAGACCAACTAAGATTAATTATGGTGATTATGAAATATCAATTGATTCAAGAGAAATTAAACACGATGATGAAAACATCGAATTAACTAATAAAGAATTTGAAATGTTATTAGTATTTTTAAAAAACCGTCAACAACCAATTGACCGAAACATAATTTTAGAGACCATTTGGGGAGAAAATTATGTCGGTTCAGACCGGGTTGTTGATGATCTATTAAGACGATTAAGAGCTAAGATGCCGCTTCTAAGAATTGAAACAATTTACGGCTATGGCTATCGTCTGTTATGAGAAAATCCAAACTAACAACCCAAATAAACATAATCTTTTCAGCGGTAACACTTCTTGGTGGAGTGATTTTTATCTTGGTTTTAAGTTTAACTTTTAGAAAAGGATTTGAAGCTCAAAATAAGGGATACTTAGAACAATACTACCAAATTGTTGAATCAGAATATGATCCAAACTCAACAAATTTCAATTTACATAGCGAATCTGTCTATAATGATTATTTAATTATTAGTAAAGATAGTATTATTACATCTAACTCAGAAAACATCCCTAACTACGAAAAAAATCAAATTCAACAAAGAATTTATAATAAGTACTTTTTAAATAATAATACTTTTATACCTACTGCGATCCCTTATACTAACTATTATAATGTTAGTTATTTAGGGAGATTAATTAAAGTAGATGAATTTGAATATGCAATAATTGTTATTTCAAATACTAAACAATATGTTGATGATATGACCGGAAATGTTCCATTTTATGCCACATTAGCCTTTTTAAATGTTTTAGTATTAGGTAATATTATTATTTGGCTATGGAGTTCTAATACAGCAAATAAAATTGTTGAACTTCAATCAAATATTGATTTAATGATAAAAGAAGATTATCAAATTGAAGTTTCAATCGACGCATCATATGAAATTGAGAACCTGGCCAAATCAATTGAAAATATGCGGAAAGAAATAAAAGATAACGAACAAACTAAAAGGGAAATGATGCAAAATTTAGGTCACGATCTTAAAACTCCGATTGCAGTTATAAAATCATATGCAGAAGCAATCCTTGATGGGGTTGAAGATAGTAAATCAGCTAATATTATTATTGAACAAGCCGATAAACTAAATTATAAAGTTAAACAAATTATTGAATATAATATTATGGGTTTAATTTCTGATGTTGAAGAATGTCATGAAGAGTCATTCGCCGAAATTGTTGAAAAAATTGCTGATAACTATAAATATTTAGCAAAAACTAAATTTGTAGCATCGATTGAATCTGATTGGCTGTGGCCAATGATTAAAGAAAATGTTTATAATTCAATTGTAAATATTGTTGATAATGCAGTAAGATATGCGAAAGAAAAAATTGTAATTAAATTAGAAAATAAAAAACTCACCATCTTTAATGACGGTGAGCCAATTGAAGAAGAAGTTTTACCTAAAATATTTAGAGCATACGAAAAAGGTACAAAGGGTGAGTTTGGTTTAGGTTTAGCAATCGCTAAAGAGACTCTTTTAAGATATAAATTAGAATTAACGGTTGATAACCATAAGCACGGTGTTATATTTACGATAACTCCGCAATAATCTTTTCTTTGATTAATTCAAATTCATCTTTTGAAACATCGTTCATATGATTCGGTAATTTAATGGTAATATCATCTTTAATGTATCTAGGAATAATATGAACATGATAATGAAACACAGTCTGTCCAGCAATTTCATGGTTGTTATTTAAAAGATTTAATCCAATGGGATTAAAAGCTTTCCTAACAGCAAAAGAAACTTTTTGGACGATTTTAAAAAGATGCATAAAAACATCCGAAGGAACTTCAAAAATATCTTTATATTCATTTTTAGTTATTACTAAAGTATGACCTTTTGTAGTTTGAGAAATATCTAAAAATGCCATAACCAAATCATCTTCATAAATAATATAAGCGGGTATTTCCCTTTTAATTATTTTTGTAAATATCGTATCCATCACATATCACCTCAATTCATTATATCAAAAATATTTTAACAAAAATAAATGATATAATTTATTTATAAACTAGAAAGAAGGAATTTAACATGAAAAAAATACCAGTCGGTATCTCAGGACGACATGTCCATGTTACAAAAGAACATTTAGAAATATTATTTGGTAAAGGTTATCTACTTAAAAACTTTAAAGATTTAAGTCAACCAGGTCAATTTGCTGCTGAAGAAAAAATATCAGTAGTTTCAAAAGATGGCAGAAGTTTAGATGGAGTTAGAATTTTAGGACCAGTTAGACCAGAAACTCAAGTTGAAATATCAAGATCAGATGCAATTAGATATCGTTTTGATGCTCCAGTTAGATCAAGTGGTAATATTAAAGGAAGTGGCTCTGCTACTTTAGTCGGCCCTAATGGTAAAGTAGAAATTGACGAAGGAGTCATTATTGCAGATCGTCATATTCATTTTTCCCTAGAAGATGCTAAAGAATTTGGAGTTTCTGATAAAGAAATCGTTAAAATTAAAATAGATGGTGAAAAACCAGGTATTTTGGAAAATGTATTATGTAGAGTATCAGATAAATTTGTTTTAGATTGTCATTTAGATACAGATGATGGAGCGGCATTTTTACTAAATACTGGGGATTTAGTCACCTTAGTAAAAGAATATAAAATTATTAAATAATAAGTGGCAAAAGCCACTTTATTAATTAAAGGATAAATATGCAAAAAAAAGAAAGAACTCAAGTCTTTAGAGATCCTCTTTATGGTTATATTCATGTTGAATATGACTTTATAACTAAATTAATCGATACATCTATTTTTCAAAGACTAAGAAGAATTAAACAACTATCCGGAGTTAACATGGTTTTTCATGGTGCCGAACATTCCAGATTTACTCATTCTTTAGGGGTTTATGAATTAGCTTATCGTTTTTTAGAATTACCAGAAATTAATAAAAATTTAAATCATCGTGAAAAACTTCTTTTTTTAACAAGCGCTCTTCTTCATGATATTGGTCATGGACCATACTCACACGCTTTTGAATATACTTTTTTAGTATCTCACGAAAAAATGACAGCTAAACTAATTTTAAATCATCCTGAAATTACTAATATTTTAGATGAAATTGATAAAGATTTTAAAGTAGACATCAGTAACATAATTTTAAAGAAAAGTAAATTCAAATTAATCGAACAATTAATTTCATCTCAATTGGATATTGATAGACTTGACTATTTAGAACGTGATGCTCATTTTACTGGTGCGGCATATGGACATATTGATTTAGATAGATTAATGAGAGTATTGTTAATTAAAAATAAAAAAGTTGTTTTTAAAGCCTCGGGAATTCATGCGATCGAAAATTATTTAGTCGCTAGATACCATATGTACTGGCAAGTATACTATCATCCAAAAGCTAGAGCATATGAAGTAATTTTAGAAAAAATATATTTAAGAGTTAAAGAGTTACTGAAAAATAATTTCAAATTTACCCAAGACGTCAGAGCTCTTAAAAAAATGCTCGAAGACCCTGAAGATATTTATTCTTTTTTAGATATTGATGATTTTTATATGAATGGATTAATTGCCCAGTTTAAAAATTCCGAAGACTATATTTTAAAAACATTATCGAATGATTTTTTAAACCGTAAAATTTGGAAGTTTATAGATTTGAGTAAAAATAACGAAAATAAAATTAAAGATATTTTAAATAAAGATGAAATTTATTTAAAGTATTATACGTCTAAATCAGACGTTAGACAGGGTGCTTATTTAAGTAATGATTTAGATATGGGTGGAGAAATAAATATTTATACCGAAGATGATGAAATTATATCATTATCTGAATATTCTTCAATTATCCATTCACTAATTACAACCTCAATGAAAGATGACCCAAAATTATTTTACCGAGGTGATAAAGATGCATCGAAATAAAAAAAGATTTGGCCAAAATTTTATTAAAGATTCTAATTTAATTAATAAAATAGTTGAACTTGCAGAAGTTAATAATAAAAATATTTTAGAAATAGGTCCCGGTAGAGGAGCATTAACCAAACCATTAATTTCAAATGCTAAAAAATATTTAGCCTATGAAATTGATTATACTTTGAAACCAATATTAGAAAAATTCAAGTCTGATAATACTAATTTTTATTTTAAAGATTTTTTAAGCAATAGCACCAGTGATGAAATAGATGCTTATTTTAATAACGAAGATGTTTATTTAGTATCTAACTTACCTTATAACATTACAACTCCTGTTATCTTTAAATTTTTCGAACTAAAAAATCTTAAAGAAGCTACTCTTATGGTCCAAAAAGAGGTTGGAGAAAGAATGATTAGTAATGTTGGCAACGCCAACTACAGTTCTTTTACCGTAGTTTTAAATTATTATGTAGAAGTTACTAAATTACTCGACGTTAATAGAAATATGTTTAAGCCGGTGCCTAAAGTAGATTCAGTTGTAGTGAAGTTGACTAAAAAAGAAGAAAGGCTTCCTATAAATATTGAGAATATATTTTTAAAACTTATCAAACAATCATTTATACATCGCCGAAAAAAACTAATAAATAATTTAGAAAACTTTAATAATCATTCAAAAGAAGACATAATTAAATATTTTATAAAATTAAAGTTTAATGAAAATATTAGAGCTCAAGAATTAAAATTAGAGGATTATATCAATTTAGCCCATCTTTTAGCTTAAAAACATTAAAAAATCGTTAGTTTTCCCCTAATTTTTTATGAAAGCGCTTGAAATTTGTAAAAATATGGTATAATAAGGCTACCTTAAATAACATCTAGGAGGAGCAATAATGCAAGTAACTGATGTCAGAGTAAGATTGATTGCGAGCGAATCGCGCTTAAGAGGGGTTGTGACGATCACTTTTGACGATGCTTTTGTTGTACACGATATTCGTGTAATTGAAGGAGAGAATGGTATTTTTGTAGCAATGCCAAGTAAAAAAATGCCAAATGGTGGCTTTAGAGATATAGCTCATCCAATTCATCAAGAAATGCGTAAACAAGTAGAAGATGCAATTATTAAAGCATATAATGAAGCGTTGGAAGAACAAGCGCCAGAAGCTTCAGGGGAGTAGAAGCACTCTAAAAAGGACGCCAAAAATAGCGTCTTTTTTTTAAAAAAATAGTTCATCAGATTAAAGCTATTATAACCTAAGACTATCGATGCATTATTTGTATGAATAAATATATTAAAATAAGGTAGACGTGAAATGACTCGTCTTTTTTCGATGGAAAATTTACGATATTACTTTTATTAGTATCTTTCAATGTTATAATAAAGATAGCATTTAGTTGTTTTACGAAATACATTTAAGAAAGAGGAATTTATAAAATGAACAACCATGATAAAAAGGCAAAATTATTTACCCTATCAGCAAATAAGCCCTTAGCTGAAATGATTGCAAAAGCATCAGGAATCCCAATTTCCCAAGCTGAAGTAATCAAGTTTGCTGATGGAGAAATCACAACTAACGTTGAAAACTCGGTTAGAGGGAATCACGTTTTTGTTGTCCAGCCGACAAGTCAACCAGCCAATGATCATTTGATGGAAGTTTTAATCTTAACTGATGCGTTAAAAAGAGCATCAGCAGCATCAATTACGATTATAATGCCATATTTTGGATATTCAAGGCAGGACAGAAAAGCCAAATCTCGTCAACCTATTACTGCAAAATTAGTCGCTAACTTAATTACAGTATCTGGAGCTGACCGTGTAGTATGTATAGATTTACATGCCGCACAAATTCAAGGATTCTTTGATATCCCAATTGATAACTTTTCAGCGGCGCCATTTCTCGCAACTCATTTTAAGAAAATGAAACTAGATAATATTGTAGTTGTATCACCAGACCATGGTGGTGTCACAAGAGCTAGAATGTTTGCCACATTCTTCCAAGCACCGCTTGCGATTATCGATAAAAGAAGACCAAGGCATAATGAAGCTGAGGTTATGAATATAATTGGTGATGTTAAAGATGCAACCTGTATTTTATTTGATGATATCATTGATACTGGTGGAACCTTAATCGCGGCATCAGATGCTCTAACTAAAGCGGGAGCTAAAGAAGTGTATGCTGCGGCAACCCATGGTGTTTTAACTAAAGACGCTCCAGATCGTCTCCAAAACTCATCATTAAGAGAAGTTATTATAACTGATACAATCTTTTTAGATGAATCAAAGAAAAGACCAAAGATAAAACAATTATCAATTGGTTCATTACTAGGTGCAGCAATTACTCACATTTTACATGATGAACCAATTTCACAAATATTTAATAAAATTAATGAGGATTTAAATGAATGAAATTAATTATTGGATTAGGAAACCCTGGTAGAGAATATATCCAAACTAGACATAATATCGGATATATTATTATTGATAAATTATTAAAAGATTATAATTTATCATTAAAACCTAATCTTAAATTAAAAGTTGAATATGTTAAAAGTAAAGATAGTTTAAATGATTTTATTTTAGCTAAATCACTTAATTATATGAATCTTTCTGGTGAATCAGTCTTAAACATAGCTTCCTATTTTAAAATAGACTTTAATAATATTTTAATTATTCAAGATGATATATCACTGCCATTAGGAACGATAAGATTTAGAGAAAATGGTACCTCTGGTGGCCAAAGAGGAATGGAAGATATCATAAAAAAGTTAGGTACTAAAGAAATTAAAAGGCTTAAAATAGGTATTGGAAATAATCCTTTAATTGATGCGAAAGATTATGTTTTAGGAAAACTTACCAAAAAAGAAATTGATGAATTAATGGAAAGCTTTATTAAGTCCAGCCAAGCAATTAAAGAATATATTAACAATCAAGATTTCAGTATTATTATGACAAAATATAATACTCCAAGAAACAATAATATTTAAGATGATCTACCAAAAATTATTTAAAATATATGAAAATCACCCCCTACTAACTGGTCATATGACCAGTTTTAAGCATGTTAACGAATCGTTTTTACAATTATTACTATCATTTAGATTTAAGAAAAATAATAAAAATTTAATTATAGTCTTACCTAATTTATATGACGCCCAAAAATACTATGATGAAATATCTAGTATGATAGACCCTGATTTAGTTTTATTTTATCCAGTTAATTCACCCCTAACATCATTAATGTCTTTAAATTCACCTGAATTTAAAAATGAAAGAGCTTTTACAATTAGAAAACTTATTGAAAATAATAATGATAATAATTATATTATTATTACCACTCTTGACGGGTTATTAAAAAGAGAATTAACCAAAGAAGATTATCAAAATAGTTTAATGACAATTAAACAAAATGGAGTCTATAATTTAGAATCATTAAAGAAAAAATTAATTTATGATGGATATCAATATAACTATACAGTCGAAAGACCAGGTGAGTTTTCAGTTAGAGGTTCAATCGTAGATATATTTACGATAATGAATGAAAACCCAATCAGAATTGATTTTTTTGGTGATGAAGTAGAATCAATTAAATATTTTGATGTTATTACTCAAAGAAGTATTAATGAGATAAAAGAATTTAGTTTATCTCCTCTTTCTGAAGTATTTTATACTGATACAACTAAAAATAAAGTAATTAATAAAATTAATGATTATTTTAACAACTATAAATTATCCGAAAAAGAGAAAGAAAAACTTGAAAATGATTTAATGAATATTAATGAAAGAAAAAAATTAGATACATTATCAATTTATATTCCCTTTATAAATGAAGAAGAAACAACTATTGTAGATTTTCTTAATAATTATGAAACAATTTTAATTGAACCAAGCAAAATATTTATTAATGAAGAAACTATAATAGAAGACTTAAATACATTTAAAGATACTATTGGTGGTAATTCTTTTTTAAATATTCCCTTTAGAGCGGTATATGATAAAGACAAATATAACGTTAATTTAGAAATCGAAGTATTTAATAACGAAGATGATGAGTCATATAATTTAAAAGTTGCAGAAATCGAATCATTTAATAAAGATTTTATTCAACTTAAATATTATTTAGAACAATATAAAGACTACACTGTTATACTGGCAATCAATAGTGATGTTTTTTATGAAAAAACCAAAATTAAACTTCTTAACAATTCAATTATATTTAACGAAAATAAAATTATAAAAGGTGAAGTTAATTTAATCAAAGATTTAATTACCCATTCTTTTAATGATCATTTAAATAAAATAATTTTAATCTCTGATAATACTTTATTAAATAGCAAAAGAAATATTAAAATAAGATATCGTTCAGTTATTAATCAATCAGTTAAAATTAAAGATCGTAAAGAATTAAATGAAGGAGACTATATCGTTCATTATAATTATGGGATTGGTAAATATTTAGGTTTAAAAACAATGGACTTATCAGGAATTAAAAGAGATTATCTTGAAATATTATATAGTAATGACGAAAAAATGTTTGTTCCAGTTGAACAAATAGACCTAGTTTTAAAGTATAAAGCTCATCATGAAACCCCACCAAGATTATCGAGTTTAAGTAGTAAGACCTTCTCGAAAACAAAAGCTAATATCAAAAAACGAATTAAAGAATTCTCCGATCGATTAATCAATTTATATGCAAAAAGAAGTAATGTAAAAGGATTTCGGTTTACCAAAGACTCTACTTTACAAAAAGACTTTGAAAATGATTTTTTATATCAAGAAACAATCGATCAGTTAAAAGCTATTAATGATGTTAAAGCAGATATGGAATTAGATGTTCCCATGGACCGGTTAATTGCTGGAGATGTAGGATATGGTAAAACAGAAATTGCTTTAAGAGCGGCTTTCAAAGCAGTGATGGATGGAAAACAAGTTGCATATTTAGCACCAACAACAGTTCTAGCTCTACAACATTATCATACCTTTAAAGAAAGGTTTGATAAGTATGGTGGAAACGTTTCATTGCTATCAAGATTTGTTACCAAGAAAGAACAAAGTAAAATATTATCTAATTTAAAAAAGGGATTAGTTGATATTGTAATTGGAACCCATCGTCTATTATCTGAAGATATTCAGTTTTATGATTTAGGTTTATTTATTATTGATGAAGAACAAAGGTTTGGCGTTTTACATAAAGAAAAAATAAAAGAAATTAAAGTTAATGTTGACACTCTAACATTATCAGCTACACCAATACCAAGAACGCTTCAAATGGCGATTTACGGATTAAAAGATTTATCTATGATTGAAACACCCCCTTTAAATCGATATCCCGTTCAAACATATGTAACTCCTAGAAATGATGGGATTATTAAAGAAGCTTTATTCAAAGAGCTATCTCGAGGTGGACAAGTATTTTATTTATATAACCGAGTTGCTAGCATGCCAAGTGTGGTAAGAAAACTAAAGGCCTTAATACCGAATGCTAAAATAGCCCATGCCCATGGAAAAATGTCAAAAGATGAATTAGAATTAGTTTTAGAATCTTTTATAAACAAAGAATATGATATTTTAGTATCCACAACAATAATTGAAACAGGCGTTGATATACCTAATACTAACACTTTAATAATTCATGATGCCGATAAATTAGGATTAGCTCAACTTTATCAACTAAGAGGAAGGGTAGGGCGAAGCGATAAAATAGCTTATGCCTATTTAATGTATGATCCTAATTTACCACTTAATGAGACTTCTAAAAAACGTCTTAAAACAATCGAAGACTTTACTGATTTAGGAAGTGGCTTTAAAATCGCTCTTGAAGACCTCTCAATTAGAGGGGCGGGGGATTTATTGGGGGAAGAACAATCAGGATATATCGATTCTGTCGGAATTGACTTATATATGAAACTTTTGGACGAAGTAGTTAATAAAAAAGAAGATGAAACAAAAGAAACTCCAAATGAAGCGTTTGTTTCAGAACATATTCCTAGTTCATATATAAATTATGATCCAGTAAGAATTGAAATTCATAAAAGAATTGCTAATTTAAAATCAACAATAGAAATTGATGATTTCAAATTGGAATTAACCGATCGGTTTGGTGAAATTGATATAGATGTATTATTATACATGTATGAAAAATTATATAAAAGACTATCCTATCAACTAGGTGTTAGAAAAACTTTAACATATCATGATCATATTAAGATGATTATTCCTTATGAAAAAAACAAATACATTAATGGTTTATCATTAATTAAATCAATAAAGGACACTAATTTAGATGTTTTAATTAAAGAAAGCAAAAATAATTTAGAAATCACTTTAAATCATAAAAATAATCATGAACACTGGTTATATCTATCAACGATATTAATTGAAAATTATTTTAAGAATGAGGAAAATAAAAAATGAATAATATAGGCACAATCGCTAGGGGAATTAAAACACCTTTAATTAAAGAAGGCGATGATTTAATCGAAATTATTATTGATTCAGTATTAAAAGCAAGTAAAGATGGTAATTTTGAAATTAAAGATAATGATGTTTTAGCAATAACTGAATCAGTAGTAAGTATTAGTCAGGGCAACTACGTTACTATAGATAACATTAAGGATGACATTAAAAGTAAATTTAAAACCGATCACATCGGTGTTTTATTTCCGATGTTATCAAGAAATAGGTTTTCAGGCATTTTAAAAGCAATCGCCAGGGCCTCAAAGAAAATCACCATTCAATTATCATATCCATTTGATGAAGTGGGAAATGGTATTTTATACATAGAAGATTTAAAAAAATTAAATATAAATCCTTATCAAGATATCATAAACGAACTAACTTATCAAAAACATTTCGCACATTTTGTTCATCCTTTCACTAAATTAAATATGATAGATTATTATCGTAACTTATGTGAAAAAGAAAATGTTGAAGTTGAATTTATATTATCGAATAACCCAACGACTATTTTAGAGTATACAAAAAATATAATTGTTTCTAATGTCCATAAAAGAAATGAAACTAAAAAAATATTAGTAAATGAGCCACACGATAAAGTACTCTCCTTAGATGAAATAGTTAATGATGAGACAAACAAACACGGATTTAATAAAACTTTCGGATTGTTAGGTTCTAATATTGCAACTAAAGAAAAATTGAAGTTGTTCCCAAGTTTAAATGATCCAATTGTTTATAAAATCCAAAAAAAGATTAAGGAAATAACGAAAAAGGATATTCACGTCATGATTTACGGAGATGGTGCATTTAAAGATCCTGTAAGTGGTATTTGGGAATTAGCAGATCCCTTAGTGAGTCCTTCATTTACAAAAGGATTACTGGGTTCACCTAGTGAAATTAAACTAAAATACTTGATTGATAACAATAAAAATCTAACAAACGAGGAACTAAAAGATTTAATTGAAAAAGAAATAGCTAATAAATCATCGCACGATACTGACGATAAAAAACTAGGTACAACACCAAGAATGTACGTAGATTTATTAGGTTCGTTATCAGATTTAATTAGTGGAAGTGGTGAAAAAGGCACGCCGATTGTTTATATTGAAAATTATTTTTCAAGTTATAGTGACTAAAATATGTTAGACTAAATTAAGTTAGGAGACTTATTATGGCTAAAATAGATATACTAAAAATTGCAAAAGAAGCACAAACAAAGAAAAAACTAAACAATAATCTTATAGATGCAACAATTGGAATGTTTTATAATGAAAAAAACGAATTAATTATTCCTAAAGTTAAAGAAGCATACTATAATATTGATTTACTTGAAACTTTTAAATATGGTTCCACTGATGGTGGTAAAGAATTTGAAGACAATGTTATTAATTGGGTTTTAGATGTAAAAAAAGATGAATTAAAAGAAAAATTTCTATTTGGTGGAGTTCCTACCCCAGGTGGATCAGGAGCTTTATCTTTAATCTTTGGTTCTTATGGAAATGTTGGTGATAAAGTTTTAGTTTCAAATTTAAGGTGGCGCTACGATTATTTTATAAAGGCTGCAAACCTAGAGATTCATGAATTTAATTTGTTTAAAGAAGATAAGTTTGATATGAATGATTTTTTAAATCAAATAGATTTTTTAAGCAAACAACAAAAAAGAATAATTATTGTTATTAACGATCCTTGTCATAATCCCAGCGGATATCAACTTAATAAAGATGAATGGCATGTAATTATTAATAAATTAAATGAACTAAAAAACAATGAGTTTGTTATCGCCTATGATATTGCCTATTTTGATTACGATCCAAGAGGATTTCATGAAGCCAGAAATACTTTTTCTTATTTTAAACATTTAAAAGAAAACACCCAAGTTTTAGCTTGTTTTAGTGCTTCAAAAAGTTTCGCTATTTATGGAATAAGATTGGGTGGTTTGGTAGGTCTTTTCCACAACCAAAAACAATTAAATTTCTTTAAAAAAGATGTACTAGATAATGCCTTAGGTAAATGGAGTACAGCCCCTTCGGTCGGTATAAATATATTTAATATGCTTGCTGGTGATAAAGAATCTTATTTAGAATATTTAACAGGCCTAACAAAAACTTTAAAGAAAAGAGGAGACATTTTTATTAAAGAGGCTAATGAAGTGGGTTTAAAATTATTTCCTTATAAAGGAGGCTTCTTTATATTGATAAAAAGTGATTCACCTGAAGAAGACTTTAAAAAACTTGTTTCAAAAGATATATATGTAATTCCAATGGATGTAGGTCTTAGGGTAGCAATCTGCGGTATAACTATAAAAGAAGTTACCGGTTTAGCTAAAAGAATAAATGATATTATTAAATAAATGTAATAGAACTAAAGCTAAAATTAATGTTTCAAATTGAAAAAGGGTATCACCCTTTTTTTAATAATAAATACACTTTAATATATTTACAGTTTATATAAGTGCTTTATTTTAAAAAATAATTTACAATAAATCCCTAAATTAAGCAAAAAATCATATATTTGATATACTTTATATATCGAGGTTTAAAACAATGATGCGAAGAATCTTATCGATTTTGACTAATCGACTTAATTTTATCTTACTGTTTTTATTACTCCAAGTAATTTTTATTGTTTGGATTGTTTTAAGATTGACTCAAACCTGGATATATATTCATTTGGTTTCTGTTTTTCTAGGTTTTTTAATAAGCCTATACTTGTTATCTAAAGACGAAAACCCAATGCATAAATTAAGTTGGATTATTCTTTTATTAGTGGTTCCAGTTTTTGGAGTCTTACTTTATTTATATTCTAGAACGGAAAAACTTCCAAATTCAATTACGTCTAGAATGAAAAACTTTCAGATTATTAGAGAAGATGAACTCAAAAAAATAGAATCTAAGGAAAGTGTTGACAACTATAAACAACAAAAATACTTAAACAATATGCATTTCCCTGGATATCAAAATACAAAATCTAAATTTTTAGGAAGCGGCGAAGAAAAGCAAAAAGAACTCCTGAAAGCCTTGAATCAAGCAAAGCACTTTATTTTTATGGAATATTTTATTATTACAAAGTCAAAAATGTGGAATCAAATTTTGGAAACTTTAATAAAAAAACAAAAAGAAGGTGTCGAAGTTAGAATAATATATGATGATTTTGGTTCATCCACAAAGTTGCCGCTTTTTTATTACCGAACATTAAGAAAAAAACACAAATTTAAAGTTGTTAGATTTAACCCAATGAAATTACATATTAATTTCGCAATGAATTACAGAGATCACCGTAAGATAGTTGTTGTTGATAATAAGATTGCTTTTACGGGGGGAATAAATATAGGTGATGAATATTTAAATAAAAAGAAAAGATTTGGGGAATGGCACGATGCGGCTATTATGATTGAAGGTGAAGCCGTTTGGAGCTTTACAGTTTTCTTTTTAGAAAATTGGTCGTTTTGCAAGAAAAATGAAGTCATTAATTTTGACGATTATAAATTAAAACATTACGTTGAAAATAAATCACTTTATATTCCATTTAGTGATATTCCATCCGATGCTAATTTAACTGGTAAAGGAACTATTCTCCATCTGATTAATGATGCAAAAGAATATGTTTATATAACAGCGCCATACTTAATTTTAGATAATGAGGTTGCTACCGCTTTAAAACTTGCAGCAAATAGTGGAATAATTATTAAAATAATTATTCCTAACATACCTGATAAAAAATTCGTATATATGGTTTCGGAATCATTTGTCTCTGAACTTATTAATTATGGAATTGAAATATATAAATATTTACCTGGATTTATCCACTCTAAAATGATTATTAGTGATGGTAAAACGGCGATGATTGGAACTTCCAATTTAGATTTTAGAAGTTTGTATATGCATCTTGAAAATAATGTTTGGCTAAACGACGAAAAAACCATTTTAGAAATGGTTAAATACTATAGTGGTACTTTAAATCAAAGTATGAAAATAACTAAAGATACTATTAGGTATCGGAATATAATATATCGAATGATTCAAGCAATTTTAAGAGGGATGGCACCTTTACTTTGATAAAGTTTCAAAATAAAAATTCATTAAATATGACTTATTAGTTTTTCGGTAAAATAAATACTGTAAACTAAATAATAAAGCCCCAATAAAGTTTGATAAAATATCAAACATTGTTTCACCGACATCAATCGCTTCTTTACCGGAAATAGTTATTAATCTTTTTCCCTGAACCTCGCTGCCAGTTATCATGTCTTTACTAAATTCTAAAAGTTCCCATACTGCCGAAATCATTAAAGCAAACGAAAATACAAATAAAATAACTATCCAGGGTGATAATTTATTATGTGAGCCTGTTTTTATTAAAATGCCTAGACCAATTAATGCAGAAACATACCCCATTAAAACATGGATTAATTTATCATAATTAATGTTTTCATACAAATTATAGAAATTTAATGAAGCTCCTAAAAAGACCGCTAAAAATATATAAACCGTTCCTAGTGAAACGACAAATAAATTGCTGTCTTTTTTCTTTATGAAAATATATAAAATCGGTAGAAGCGATATTATAATTGTTGCAAAGTGACTTGATAATCTATCATATGGATCATTATTAGTAATATATACTTGTATTAACAAATATCCAGATCCAATTATCATCACCAAATTTATTAAAATTATTAGATATAATATGACCTTCTCTTTTTTTGTCATAATTTCACCTTCTTTATGTGAATATACCTTAATTGTAAATATATTTTACCATAATGAAATTGTAAACGTTTTCTTTATAGAATATAAAGCATTTATATAATCATAATTATAAAATATAGATACATACTACAAAATATAAAATTTTAAGATGGAGGATTTAATAATGAAAAAAGCATGGAATAATTTTGTTTCGGGAAATTGGCAAAACAAAATTGATCTTTTAGATTTTATCAAACTAAATTATAGTGAATATGATGGCGATAGTCAATTTTTGGAAAGTGAGACTGATGATTCTGATAAATTAAACAATCGATTTAAGGAATTATTAAAACTTGAAAAAGAAAAAGGTGGCGTAATTGATTTAGATACAGAAATAGCCTCAACTATTATTTCTCATAAACCGGGATATATTATTAAAGATTTAGAAAAAATTGTTGGTCTACAAACTGATTACCCATTGAAAAGAGGTTTTTTTCCTAATGGTGGAATAAATGTCGCAGTTAAATCTGCAGAAGCTTATGGGTATAAAGTATCCGATGAAGTAATTGATTTATATACCAATGTTAGAAAAACTCATAACCAGGGTGTTTTTGATGTTTACCCTCAAAGCATTAGAAAAGCGAGAAGATCACATATAGTTACAGGATTACCTGACGGATATGGGCGCGGAAGAATTATTGGTGATTATCGCCGGGTTCCACTTTATGGGGTTTCGTTTTTAATTGAAGACAAGATGAAGGAAAAGGAAAAATTATCTTTCCCAATGACCGAAGATACAATCCGCTTAAGAGAAGAATTAAGTGATCAGATAAAATCTTTAAATGAATTAATTACATTAGGTGATATGTATGGTTTTGATTTAAGAAGACCTGCCGAAGATAGTAAAGAAGCAATTCAGTGGTTGTACTTAGCTTACTTAGCCGCCGTTAAAGAACAAAACGGAGCAGCGATGAGTTTAGGAAGAATTGATGCCTTCTTAGATATTTATATTAAACGCGATTTAGAAAATAATAAATATAGTGAAATTGAAATTCAAGAATTTATTGATCATTTTGTTTTAAAACTAAGAATGGTAAGATTTGCGAGAACCCCGGAATACAATTCTTTATTTACCGGTGATCCGACATGGGTAACTTTAGTTTTAGGTGGTCTTAACAGTGATGGTAGGAGTTATGTAACTAAAACATCATTTAGATTTCTACAAACTCTGTATAATTTAGGAACTTCTGCAGAACCGAATTTAACAATTCTTTGGAATGAAAAATTACCGAAAGGATTTAAAGAGTTTTGTGCCCAGGTATCCATTGATACATCATCAATTCAATATGAAAGTGATGCTTTAATTTCAGAAAATCATGGTGAGGATTACGCAATTGCTTGTTGTGTATCACCAATGGCTTTAGGGAAAGAAATGCAATTTTTTGGAGCAAGAGCTAATATTGCAAAAGCACTTCTTTATGCTTTAAATGGTGGAAGAGATGAAATATCAGGGGTCCAAGTTTTTGATAAAACTAAACGAGATGTTTTAAAAACCGATGTTCTTGATTATGACGTTGTTATGGATAGGTTTGATGAAACATTAACAGAGCTTGCTGAAGTTTATGTCAATGCTTTAAATATTATTCACTATATGCACGATAAATATGCGTATGAAAAAATCGAAATGGCATTACATGATACACATGTAACTAGATATTTTGCGACTGGGATTGCAGGATTATCTGTTGTAGCAGATTCTTTATCGGCCATTAAATATGCGAAAGTAAAACCTATTTATAATAAAGAGACTGGTTTAATTGAAGATTATGAAACAATTGGCGATTACCCAAAGTTTGGAAATGACGATGACCGTGTAGATAGTATCGCTGTTGATATTATTACTAGATTTATGAATAAAATAAGAGGAAATCATACATATAGAAATTCAATCCCAACAATGTCGATATTAACTATAACATCTAATGTTGTTTACGGCAAACATACGGGTAATACTCCTGATGGAAGAAGATATGGTGAAGCTTTTGCTCCAGGTGCAAATCCGATGCACGGAAGAGATAAGTCTGGTGCTTTAAAATCATTATTATCAGTCGCAAAACTACCGTTTAGCGATGCACAAGATGGAATTAGTAATACCTTTACAATTATTCCCCAAGCACTAGGTAAACATTTAGATATATCTGGCTCGATTGTCCATCATGAAGATAATCTTCAAGTTCAAAATTTAGTTAGTATGTTAGATGGTTACTTTGAATCGAATGGTTATCATTTAAATGTTAATGTCTTTAACCGAGAAACATTAAAAGAAGCATTTTTAAATCCAGAATTATACCCTAACTTAACAATAAGAGTTTCCGGATATGCGGTTAACTTTTCAAATTTAACTAATGAACAAAAACAAGAGGTAATGAAACGTACTTTCCATGAAGGATTTTAATAAACCTATTTTAGGTAATGTTCATTCAATTGAAACGTTTGGAGCTTTTGATGGTCCAGGAATTAGATATGTGCTATTTTTACAAGGATGCCCTTTAAGATGCAAATTTTGCCATAACAGGGACACTTGGGCAACAGGTAAAAATAAATTAATGTCAGTTGATGAAATATTAAAAGATTATAATCGTTATCGAGCCTTTTATAAAAAAGGTGGACTAACAGTTTCGGGTGGTGAAGCAACCTTACAACTTCCTTTTTTAACTGAACTTTTTAAAAAAGCGAAGGAAAAAGGAATTCATACTTGCTTAGATACATCAGCAGGAACATATAATGAAAATAGAAATAAAGAGTTTGATGAACTTTTAAGGTATACCGATTTAGTTTTACTTGATATTAAACATATTGATAATGAAAGACATAAATGGTTGGTTGGGGTTCCAAACACTAATGTTTTAAAGTTTGCTAAATATTTGAGTGATAAACAAATTCCGACAAGACTCAGACATATATTAATACCAACCATTAATTCAAGTGATAATGATTTATATAATTTAAGAGAATTTAATAATACATTAAAAAATATTGTTGGAATTGATGTTTTGCCATACCATAGAAAAGGGATCGCAAAATGGGAACAAATGGGCCTGAAATATGAGCTAATGGATATTAAAGAACCTAATGATAAGTTAATTAAACACGCGGAAAATATATTGAAATCTAACTATGAATATATGTTAGAATAAATTTAATAAGAATAATAATTTCATAATTTTGTTATAATAAAAGTATCGATTGATACTTTTATTTATTTTAAGGAGTGAAGATGACAAAATATGAATATTTAACCGAAGTTTTAAAGATAGACCATAATGAAATTATTCGTTATGGTGAAGATAAGTTTAAAATAAACTTATCATTATTAGATAGGTTAAAAGAGCGTGAAGATGGAAAATTAATTTTAGTTTCTGCAATTAACCCAACTTCAAGCGGCGAAGGAAAAACAACCATTTCAATTGGCTTAGGACAAGGACTAAAATCTTTAGGTAAAAATGTAGTAATTGCCTTAAGGGAACCATCGATGGGACCTGTATTTGGGATGAAAGGTGGTGCAACTGGTGGTGGTGTTTCATCACTTGAACCAAGTATTGATATCGATCTACACTTTAATGGGGATTTACACGCGATTACTTCTGCCAATAATTTATTGTCTGCACTAATTGATAATCATATTTATTTTGGCAATGAATTAAAAATTAAAGAAGTATATTGGCAAAGAGCTCTTGATGTAAATGACCGAAGTTTGCGAAACATTAAAACAAAATTAAGAGAAGATAAATTTACTATTACAGCCGCAAGTGAAATGATGGCTATTTTAGCCCTAGCGAGTAGTTTTAGTAATTTAAAAGAGAGAATCAATGATATTATTATTGGAATTAACGAATTTAATGAACTAATATATGTTAAAGAACTAGGTGGAGCTGATGCGATTGCGTTAGTGTTAAAGGATGCAATTAAACCAAACATAGTCTTTGCTAAAGAAATGGTTCCCTCGTTTGTTCATGCAGGTCCATTTGCTAATATCGCCCACGGATGTAGCAGTGTATTGGCAACAGAAATGGCTTTAAAGCTAGGCGATTATGTAATTACTGAAGCTGGTTTCGGAGCAGATTTAGGGATGGAGAAATTTTTACACATTAAAATGCCACACCTAAAATCTAAAGTTAAATTAGTTGTAGTTGTCGCAACCATAAAAGCTTTAAAACTTCATGGCGGTATTAAAGAAACAGAGTTAGATAAACCGGATTTAACGGCCCTAGAAAAAGGACTAGAAAATTTAAAAAAACACTTAGAAAATATTCAAACATTTGGTTTAAATAGTGTAGTTGCAATTAACAAGTTTGAGACGGATAGCACCCAAGAAATTAATTATTTAAATAAATGGGCTAGAGATAATAATGTAGAATACGGCCTATCAGAAGCATTTACTAAAGGTGGTAAAGGTGCTAAAAATCTCGCTCAAATTGTGATTGACAATATTGATAAAAAGACAAATTTTAAAAGGATTTATGAAAATGACGATGCAAATGATTTGAAAATTAAAAAAATCGCCAAAGTTATATATGGAGCTGATGATGTTTTATTTTCTAAAAAAGCATTAAAAAAATTAGAACAATTTAAAAATTTAAAATTTCCAATCTGTATTGCAAAAACACCATTATCATTAACGGGAAATCCTAAAATAAAAGGTAGACCAAAGGGCTTCATTTTAGAAATAGATGATCTTAAAATTTCACATGGGGCAAAATTAATCGTAGCTTTAACAAAAGGAATTAATTTGTTACCAGGATTAAATAAGGTTCCTAGACTATTAAGTTTTAAAGTGGATTCAAAAGGAGAATTAATATCATGATTTTAGATGGCAGAAAAACAGCAGATATTTTAAACGAAAGATTATTAGAAAAAGTACTAAAGTTAAAAAGCAAGCCTCACTTAGAAATTATTTTAATAGGAAATAATCCGGCAAGCCATTCCTATGTTAAAAGTAAATTAAAAACCGTTAATAAAGTAGGTATGTCTATTAATATAAATTACTTAGAAGAAGATATTAGTGAAGATTATGTTTACAATTTAATTGATAAATATAATCAAGACCCAAAAGTTAATGGGATTTTACTACAACTTCCAATCCCTAAACATTTAAACGAAGATAGATTAATTGAATCAATCTCGTTTTTAAAAGATGTTGATGGTTTTCATACAATGAACCGAGGATTATTGTTTCAAAATAAAAATGGAACTAGACCCGCAACTCCCTTAGGAATTATAATGTTGTTAAAACATTATAATATCGAAGTTTCTGGTAAAGATGTTTTAGTAATTGGTAGAAGTCAAATTGTTGGAACACCGATGTCTAAAATGATGCTTGATTTAAATGCGACAGTAACAACTGCTCATTCAAAAACGAAAGATTTAGACTTTTATACAAAACATGCAGATATAATTATAGTTGCCGCCGGTAAGCCTAATCTACTTACTAAGGAAATGATAAAAGAAGGTGCTATAATAATTGATGTTGGGATTAACCGATTTAATGGTAAATTAGTTGGTGATGTCGACTTCATAAATGTTAAAGATAAAGCATCTTTTATTACGCCAGTCCCTGGTGGAGTAGGACCAATGACTATTTGTGCGTTATCCTATAATTTATATGATTTATATTTAAAACAAGAAAGGTAGGTAAATTGTTTTGAGAATACTATTTAAAACCCTTAAATGGCTTTTGATTATTTTTGTTAGTTTATTTGTATTTATTTTTATTTTAAATATTAGCCCGTGGACTTTTTCAAAGGTTAAGGGTGATAATTTATTTAGAAGAAG
>Ga0265293_10004604_pt1 | contig 24144 bp, 19 predicted proteins | sample Munlanlewell138R_FD_192505 | JGI IMG/M metagenome (GOLD analysis project Ga0265293, IMG submission 192505) | Leachate microbial communities from a municipal landfill in Southern Ontario, Canada - Leachate well 138R | ecosystem: Engineered > Solid waste > Landfill > Unclassified | place: Canada...
CTGCGAGGGTGGCCCCCAGCAGGGCCTGACTCGGCAGGGTGGGACCAGGCAGGAGAGCTGTGAACAGCGCCAGAGCTAGTCCGATCACCAGTCCTGCAGCTGGATACCAGTGGAGAGAGCGGCCCAGAGTCTGCTGGCTGGCTTCCCCGATATAAGGCATCGGGATGCGGGTCAGGAGTCCTAGCGCCACTGTCAGGGCGCGACCTTCCTCTCGAAGCATGCTATTTATGAATGGTGAGGTCATGAATGCTGAGGTCCATGAGCGCAGGGGTCTGCTTGTGGCAGCGCTGCTGGCTGGGCGTCCGCCTGTAACGGCGGTGGCTGATGAAAAACCAGCTGAACGACGTCGCCATCCTGCAGGTGATAGATGCGGAGCCGGGTCAGGCAGCCGTGGGGGACGTCAAAAAAGTGAGCGCTGGCGAGGGGAGCGCCCAACAGGTGGCATAACAGCAGACGAATCGCACCGCCGTGGCAGATCAATAGCAAATGCTCCCCCTGGTGGCAGGTGAGCAAGTCATCCCAGGCTCGGCGCAGGCGCGCCAGAGCCTCGGTGGGAGTTTCTCCGCCTGGTGGCGCGAGGTTACCGGGAGAGCGGTAATAGCGTTCCAGAAAGGCTTTGTTTTCTTGCCAGACAGCAGTGATATCGCGGCCTTCCCAGTGTCCGAAGTGGATCTCCCGCAGCGCCGGTTCCACTGCGAGGGGCAGGCCGCGATCGCTGGCGAACCACTCGGCGAAGCGCCGGCAGCGTTGCAGGGGGGAGCTGATCACCCGTTGCCAGCCGATGCCTGAGGACAGGGCATCCGCCATCTGCCGCCAGCCTGCTTCGCTCAACGCCGAATCGGTGACACCGCGGAAGATGTTGCCGCCCTCGCATGCACCGTGGCGCAGCAGGTCGACGATAGTGGGTGCCGGGGCTGTCACGGCGCGCTTCCACTGATGGCGGCTTCGGCGAAGGTGGCCATTTCCCGATGCAGGTCGCAGGCGCTGTACAGTAGTGGGAGGGCGGTGGCGGCGCCACTGCCCTCCCCCAGGTGCAGACCCAGGTCGAGCAGCGGTTCGGCGTCCAGGGCGGCCAGCAGATGGCGGTGCCCCGGCTCCCGGGAGCGGTGGCCGAACAACAGCCAGTCTCGTACTCCCGGGTTGAGACGGCAGGCCACCAGGGCCGCTGCAGTACAGATATAGCCGTCTACCAGGCTGGGAATGCCGCGCTGGGCGGCAGCGATATAGGCGCCGACGAGAGCGGCGATCTCCAGACCGCCGAGACGGCGCAGGGTTTCCAGAGGGGAGTGACAGTGACTGCTGTGTAATGCCAGGGCACGGCTCACCGCGTCCCGCTTGCGAGCCAGCCCGGCGTTATCCACCCCGGTGCCGGTGCCTACGGTCTGCGTCGCCGACAGGTCCAATAGAGCGCTGGCCAGGGCGGCAGTGGTGGCGGTATTGGCGATGCCCATCTCGCCGCCGATGAACAGGTCGCAGTCGGTGGCCTCTTCCGCGCCCGCCGCCAGGGCTGCGGCCAGCAGGGCCTCGTCCATGGCCGCTTCCCGACAGATATTGGCGCTGCCCTGTGCCAGTTGCCGGTCGTGCACCGCCGGGTGGTTGGCGTCGATCTCCGGCAGGGGACTCACCGTGCCGAGGTTCACCACCCCAAAATCGGCCCCGGTGCGGCGCGCCAGCACCGAAATGGCGGCGCCACCACGGGCGAAATTGCGGATCATCTCTACCGTCACCGCCTGGGGAAAGGCCGAGACCCCCTCGGCAGCGATGCCGTGGTCTGCGGCGAATACCCGTATCCGCACCCGCTCCAGGCGCGGCAGAGGGGTACCCTGCCAGCCGGCGAAGTCGACGGCCAGCTGCTCCAGGCGGCCCAGAGAGCCGGGCGGCTTGGTGAGCTGTTGCTGACGTTGGCGGGCGGTTTCCCTGGCAGCCTGCGAGGGAGGTGTTGGCGGCTGGTTCAGCCAGGCTGATGAGAGGCTGGAGGTCTGACATTTGAAGTCTGAAGCCAAGAAAGGAGTGCCCGTGTCATGGTGCATAGTGTTTCCTCGATTGTTTTGCAGTGTGCCGAGCTCGATGCCAGCACCAAAAAGCATCCGACGTCAGACCTCAGAGGGCCTGCCCTGCGAGCGAAGCGAGTGCTTTGGGTATGTCAGGTCTTTCAACTCAAGCGGCAACCCCGCCACCACCAGTGTCACTCGCGTCGCCACTTGCGCCAGCTGCTGATGCAGCCACCCGCTCTCGTCGGCGAAGCGGCGCGACAGCTCTCCCAAGGGCACGATGCCGGAGCCGACCTCGTTGCTGACTAGCAAGATCTGGCCCGGCAGCTCTGCGACGGTTTTCAGCAGGTCGTCCCTTTCCCGAGGCCAGCAGTCGTGGTGCAGACAGTTGCTGAGCCACAGAGTGAGGCAGTCCACCAGTAGGCAGCGGTCGTCCCGGGCCAGATCGCGCAGAGTGGTGGCGAGATGCAAGGGGGCTTCTACCGTGCGCCATTCGGGACCGCGCCGAGCGCGGTGATGGTGGATGCGCTCCGCCATCTCGCCGTCCCCCGCTGTGGCGGTGGCTATGTAGTACAGGTGCATGTCGCTTGCCAGAGCGTGCTCTTCGGCCAGACGGCTCTTGCCGGAACGGGCGCCGCCGAGGATCAGTGTCAATCCCTGGCCAGAGTGTTTGGATGTGTTCATCGGGCGTCTTCTTCCAGTTCGAGGTCGTCGATCAACGGGCCGCTCTGACGGATGGAGTCGGCCAGGGCCGCCAGCACCAGCCTGGCCACAGCTTCGCCGAACAGGGTGTGTTTGCCGGCGTAGTGGATGGTCGGAGGGCCGGCGCCGGCGAATACCGCGAGGGCGTCGGTACCGGTTCCGGTGGCAATGGCGCCGGAGACCGGGCTGCGGATGCCCAGATCCTGGAGCAGGGCGGCCTTGGCCTCGGTAGCCACCAGCGCTGTCTCCACCAAGGCGGCGTCGCTCAGCCGGGCGCTGGCGACCACCGCGAGATTGATGGTGCCGGCCTTGATGGGCTGGGCGCCGAGCTGCCGGTATTCCGCCGGATCGCCAGCGCGGCGGGCGTTGGCCATGCCGGAGGTGACGAGTACCGCCAGGCTCTCATTACCAGCAACCTCGTCACCAAAAGCCGCGCCGCTGAAGACAGCGCGGCGCACCCGCAGGGACGCCATGGACGCGGCGGTCATCATCGCCACGGTGTTGGCTTCCCAACTACGTTGGCGGCACAGCTCTGCCAGGGTATTTTGAGGACTCTCGTGGGCGGCGTCGCCGTTTACCCGCAGGTTGAGCCAACGTTGGCTGTGGCCGAGACCGCCCCCCAGCACGGCGCTGCTCAATGCCCGGCGTGGGGTGTCGAACGCCAGGGTAACCCAGTCCGCACAGTGACTCAGACAGGCACCTGGCAGAGCTAGTGTCTGTGGGCTGGTCAGGGCTTCGTTCATGGCATCTGCTCCAGGAACGCCTTCCCGAGGAATAAATGGGCCGCCACCTGCGGATTGGAGGACAGGTACCAGTGGATATAGGAGGCGGTGAGAGCACCGTCGCAGACCACTCCTTCACCGGGCTGGCCGCCAGGGTGGCGGGTGGCGGAGAGGGTGAAATTCGGTGCCGCGTCGAACGTGGAGTAGTGAAAGGTGTGTCCCCGCAGCAGCCCCTGAGGAAAGTGAACCCCTTGCAGACCAAGCCCGCCGAGACGGTTGCCCATGCTGGCGCTGGCGGGAATCAGGCCGGCCAGCTGGCGGCAGTGGCCATCTGCCGTGGTCAGAGATTCCAGCAGGTAGAGCATACCGCCAGACTCGGCGACGATGGCCTTGCCGGCCCGGTGATGGGTGCTGATGGCGGTGAGCATGGCGGTGTTGTCCGCCAGCCGGTCCAAGTGCAGTTCCGGGTAGCCGCCGGGCAGGTAGAGGCTGTCCGCCGCAGGCAAAGCGCTGTCGTTCAGCGGGGAGAAAAAGCACAGTTCGGCACCCATGGCTTCCAGCACTTCAAGGTTGGCCTGGTAGACGAAGCTGAAGGCGGCATCTCGGGCCACGGCGATGGTAAGGCCCTGAAGCAGGCGCGGGAGTGGCTCGAGGGGGGGCGCCTGGAAGGTGATCGGGGCGGGCAGTGCCGCCAGTGGGGTGGTGGCGATCAGGTCCGCCGCCCGGTCGAGGCGCTCGTCCAGATCGGCGATGGCGTCCGCTTGGTGGAGACCCAGGTGGCGGGACGGTAGGGCTAGGCCGGCCTGTTTCGGCAGGTTGCCCAGCCAGGGTAGCTCCGCCGGCAGGCTGTCCCGCAGCATGTCTCGATGGCGGTCGCTGGCCACTCGGTTGGCAAATACCCCGGCAAAGGTCAGGCCGGGTGTGTAGCGGGCCAGGCCCAGGGCCAGGGCGCCGAAGGTCTGGGCCATGGCGCCGGCGTCGATCACCGCCGCCACCGGCAGGCCGAAGCGCAGCGCCAGGTCGGCGCTACTGGGCGTGCCGTCGTAGAGCCCCATCACCCCTTCCACCAGAATCAGGTCCGCGTCGCCAGCGGCTTCGTGGAGCACTTGCTGACATAGGGCGTCGCCCACCATCCACAGGTCGAGAGGGTAGACGGGGCTGCCGCAGGCGCGCTGATGGACCATCGGGTCGAGAAAGTCGGGGCCGGTCTTTAGCACCCGTACCCGCCGCCCCAGGCGGCTGTGATGGCGGGCCAGGGCGGCCACTACCGTGGTTTTGCCCTGGCCGGAGGCGGGGGCGCTGACCAGCAGTGCTGGGCAGCGACGTGAACTTTTTGACGCTTGATCAGTGACAACTGATAACGGGCCGCTGCCCACCGGTGTGTCGCAGGTCATGATGAGCTCCTCTGTGCATCGAATGCGAACAGGGGAGAGAGCTGCACCAGATCGAGGTGTTGCTCCACTGTGTCCGCAAGGCGATCGATCTGCTGTTCCCGCAGGGCGCGATAGTCGAAGGTAGTTGCCTTCTTCAGGCCGGCCCAGTCCAACAGGGCGTGGGCGGCTTCGGGCTGGTCAAACAGGCCGTGGATGTAGGTGCCGAGCACCTGGTCATCGGCGCTGCGGGCGCCGTCGGAGCCGTGGGGAAGTTGTGCCACGGGATTGGCGAGGGCCGGGCCGGTGGAGATACCGCAGTGGATTTCATAGCCTTCCGCCGGGACGGCAGCTTGGGCGAAGCCCGTCAGTGTGCCGGAGACTTGGCGCAGCTGTTTTTCCGGGTGCAGGGTGGTGCTCATGTCCAGCAGGCCGAGGCCGGAGCTAGCGCCGGGGTTGCCTTCGATGCCGTTGGGATCGGCGACTTCGTTGCCCAGCATCTGGAAACCGCCGCAAATGCCCAACACCTTGCCGCCGTAACGCAAGTGACGTAGCAGGTCGCGGTCCCAGCCATTGGTGCGCAGGGCGGCCAGATCGCCCCGTACGTTCTTGCTGCCGGGCAGCACGATCAGGTCGGCGGGGGGAAGAGGGACTCCGCTGTAGACGAAGCGCAGATCCACTGCCGGGTTGAGGCGCAGGGCGTCGAAATCGGTGTGGTTGCTGGTGCGCGGCAATACTGGCACTACCACTTTCAGCTGCTCGCCTTCGCCGCTCACCTGGCTGACATCAATGGCGTCTTCCGCTTCCAGATGGAAGCCGTGCAGGTAGGGGAGTACCCCCAGCACCGGCACGCCGGTACGCTGCTCCAGCCAGTCGAGGCCGGGCTGGAGCAGGGAAATATCACCCCGGAAGCGGTTGATGACAAAGCCGGTCACCCGCTTCCGCTCGGTGTCCGACAATAGTTCCAGGGTACCTACCAGATGGGCGAAGACGCCGCCCCGGTCGATGTCGGCAATGAGGATCACCGCACAGTCCACTGCCTCGGCAAAGCCCATATTGGCGATATCGTTGTCCCGCAGGTTGATCTCTGCCGGGCTGCCAGCGCCCTCGACGATTACTGCCTGGTAGTGGTTGCGCAGTCGATCGTAGGATTCCATCACCGCGTTACGGGCCACGGCTTTGTAGCCGTGGTAGTCGCGGGCGTTCATATTGGCCAGCGCTCGGCCCTGGATGATCACCTGAGCGCCGGTATCGCTGGAGGGTTTGAGCAGGACCGGGTTCATATCCCGGTGCGGTTCGAGGAAGCAGGCCTGGGCCTGCACCGCCTGGGCGCGACCGATCTCGCCGCCGTCAGGGGTGACGGCGCTGTTGAGGGCCATGTTCTGAGGTTTGAACGGCGCGACTGTCACGCCGCGCCGCGCCAGTACCCGACACAAACCCGCCACCAGCACGCTCTTGCCAGCGTCGGAGGTGGTGCCCTGCACCATCAGAGTGAAGGGGCTTTGTGTCATAAGGGGGCTGGGTTTGGTCACAGGGAGATCACATCCGCCAGGTCAGCCCCAGCATCCAGGTGCGCCCTTCCTGGTTGTAGCCGCTGGCGAGCTGATAGTCTTTGTCCAGCAGGTTGTCACCCTTGAGGCTGGCTTCCAGAGATGGGGTGAGCTGTAAGCCGAGACGCAGGCCGAGGGTGGTGTAGCCACCCAGTTCCTGAGTATTGGCCGCATTGTTGTAACGCTTGCCCTGAGTTTTCACCGAGACCCCAAAACGCAATAAATCGCCGAAACGGGTATCGGCATTGAGGGTGACGTTATTGCGGCTGCGGCGTGGCAGAAGGTTACCACTGTTGGCATCTTTGGGCTCTAGGTAGGTATAGGAGGCGTTCAGATCCCAGCCCGCCAGAGTGGTACCCAGCACCAATTCGGCGCCTTCGATTTCGGCGTCGTCGACGTTGTAGGGACGCCACACGAAGTCGTCTCCCGCCGCCCAGGCAATCAGGTTGTCAACGTCGTTTTCGAAGTAACTGAGCGCCCAGTGCCAGCGGTCGTAGTTGCCCCGCAGACTGATCTCGATGTTTTCCGACTCCTCGGGTAGCAGATCGGGGTTGCCGGCATCCCAGGGACTGGCGGGCCAGTACAGGTCGTTGAAAGTGGGAGCCTTGAAGCCTTCCGCCCAGGTCAGCACCAGACGATGGTTGTCGTCGAGATGAAAGCCGAGGGAAACGTTGCCGGTGGTGTGGCTGCCGAAATGCTCGTTATCTTCTTCACGTACTCCGAGTACCAGGTCGACGATCGACCAGCCGCCCTGATACTGGGCGAAAGCAGCCTCGTTGTCGCGGGTTTTCACCGGTCTGCCGGCATAGTCTACATAGAGGTTGCTGGATTTCACTTTATCTTCGTAGTAATCGTAGCCGATGGTGATGATGTGATCTTCGGCGATGGTGAAGTCGTTTTGCCACAGCAGCTGTTCGCGGCGGGTGCGGAAGTGACCGAGACTGCGACCGCTGACCTTGTCGTAGTTGTCACTGTCGTCGGTGGACAGTCCCAGGGACAGCTGGCTCAGCCAGAAATCTGTCACTGGCAGGGCGCCATTCAGACTGATGTTCTGCAGCCAGGAATCGCTATAGGGAAGCTCGCTGGCGTCGAAGGTATTGTCGTAGTCAGTGCGGTTGTTGCTTTCCAGAAAGCGCAGGCTGAGGTCGGCGCCGTTGTCGAAACTGTAGCCGACGCTGGCGTTGATGGACTTGTTGCGATAGCCGTCCTTGTCACTGTGGGGGTCGGCCTCCTGGTTGTTGATACCGTCGGTATCCAGGTAAGAGGCGTGTACGCCGTAGCGTAGGTTGCCGGTGTTGCCGCTGGTGCCGATGGCTGTCTTGCGCAGGCTGTGGCTGCCGGCGGCGGCGCTCACATAGCTGCCGGTGCTCGCCGAGCCGTCGCGGGTAAAGATCTGCACCACGCCACCAATGGCCTCGCTGCCATAGAGGCTGGAGTAAGCGCCGCGTACCACCTCGATGCGCTCAATCTGGTCAGGATTGAGAAACTGGAAGCTGGTGCCGCCAGAGGTGGCGCTGCTCATTCTCATGCCGTCCACAAGTATCAGGGTATGTCCACCGGAGGTGCCGCGAGTATACAGACTGGTGGTGGCACCCGGGCCGCCATTGCGGCTGACTTCCAGGCTGGGGAGTTGGCGGAGCATGTCGGTCAACTCCAAGGGTTGGCGAATATCCAGCTGTTCGCGGGAGACGGTGGAGACCGCTGCCAGGCTGTCTACCAGGGCCACCGGGGTGCGGGTGGCCGTGACGATCACTTCTTCCTGGAGACTGTCGGCGAAGGCGGGCAGGCCGATGGAGCCCAACAGGATGCTTTGAGCGAGAATGGTCTTTTTCACGATAGTTCCTCAATCGGGTTAAAAACACAAAGATTGAGGGAGGGTAAGAGTGGTGAGCGCCGAACAGAAACAGACAGGCAAGTAACCACCGACAAAGCCCTCCGCTTCATCGTTGCAGCTACTGCACACCGTGACGACGCAGAGCGCGTCGTCACCAGGCCGGTTTCGGGCTTGTGAGTCGGGTGGACTCATTTACCGTTGCGGGGGCAGCGGTGGTTTTGTCACTGGCGGCCGATAATCTTCAAAAATCTTGCCGTGACGCACCACACTTCCCGTTTACCCTGTTCCAGACCATCCCGGCGGAGGATGGACGAACAGGCACCTGATGCAGGGGGCGGATTGTATCCATGTGGTAGGGGGATGGCAAACGTGCTTGCGGTGCTGTGAGGTCGCGTCCGGAGTGCGAAGCGCTGTCTAGCCATATCAATCCGCAATAAAGGTCAGAGCTGGAACTGAACACCAACATAGGCCGACAGCGGTTCGCCCGGGTTGAACAGGGCTGCCGACGGGGTGTATTGGTTTACCGCGGCGTGGGTGGCGATATAGTCCCTGTCCTGGAGGTTTCTCAGCTCGCAGAAGACCTGCCAGCCGCGCCCTTCGAAGCCGGCGCGAAAGCCCAGTAGCGCATAGCCATCCACCTGGTAGGTGTTGTTGAAGTCGGCATAGCGGTCGTCGACTACATCCAGTGTCGGGCCGGCGAACAGGCCGCCGCTGTGGCGGTAGAGCAATTCGGCGCGGGCGCTGTAGCCGGGTGCGACCGGCAGGTCATTGTTGCCGTAAAAGGGATCGCTGTCGAAACGGAAGTGGTTCAGGGTGAAGCTTAGCTGCGGCTCCAGACGGTGGATGCCGGCGCTGTCCAGGAGCAGGACAGCGCCCAGCGCCAGCTCCAGGCCGGCGTGGATCGTGTCATCGATATTGGTGGTGAGGCTGGTGCCCGGGGCGGCGGGGTCGTCCACGGACAGAATTGCGTCCCGAATACGCGCGTAGTAGAGGGACAGATCCCAGTGCCACTGACCGCTGGAAAAGGCGTGCTGGCCGCGACCTCCTACCTCCACCACGGTGCCGCGCATGGCGCTGAGGGTATGGTTGTCCCCCCGGGCATCGTCGTCCAGTTCGTAGTTGGTGGGGGCTTCGTACAGACGACTGATGTTGGCGAACAGAGTAGTGCCGTCGCTCGGTTGATAGATAATGCCGAGGCGGGGGTTGATGCTTTCGTAGTCGTCGTTGGGTGAGCGTACTGCATCGTCAGCGGTATCGATATTGACCACCTCGCGGCTGGCAACCACCGCCTGGGCTCCGTAGACAAGAGTCCACTGTTCAGCGAAGTGCCAGTGATCGAGAATGAACAGTTCGAGGCTTTCTGCGCTGTTGTTAATACGCGTAGTCAGGCCGTTGCGCCGCCCGCCATCGTTGCGGTAATTGCCGCCCTTGACGCGATTTTCTCCGTAGTTCAAGCCGAGGCGCCACTGGTGGTCACCGGCCTCCAGGTTGTAGCGTACCATGGTATTCCAGTCGCGCTGGTCGGTATTGATCAACAGGCTGAAGACTTCCACTGGGGGATTGGGCCCCGGGCCATCGAAGTCCACCATGACCTTATCGACGATAGGATGGTAAAGGCTTTGCTTTTCCCACGAAAAGCCCAGCTCGAGGCTGCTGTTGTCGCTCAGCTGCCAGGTGGTCTTGTTGGCGAGGCGGCGGGTATCGACATCCACTTGGAAGTTGCCGCTGACGGCGGTGGCACCGGCCTGCCTGGGGTTGGCTTTTGCCTCGTCGGCTGTGAGTCCACTGGCCAGCTCATGGTCGTTGGTGATGTAGGTGGCGTAAAAGCGCGTTTCGATGGTATCGCTTAACTGCCACCCGGCGTTGGTATAAAGGCCTAGACGTTCCTGTGCGCTGTGGCGACGGTAACCGTCTTTACGCAGACTCTCCAGGGTCAACATGGCGTCGCCGCGCTCATCGGCGAACACGGTGCCGGTATTCAGCCGGGCTTGGGCCGTGCCGTGGCTGCCGCCGTTGAGGTAGAGGGTCGAGCCTTCCATACCTCGGGCGGTAGGGCTGATGAAATTGATCGCACCACCGAGGGTGGCCGCACCGAAGCTCATGGCGTTGGCACCGCGCGCGACGCTGGCGTAGCGGGCACTGAGGGGGTCGATGATGCGGTTGTGGTTGTTGCCATCGGCAGCAGTGACTGGCAGGCCATCCTGCAGCAGCCTGATGCCGTTCATGTCGTAGTTGGTGGCATCAAGGTTTGAGCCCCGGCTGGAAATAAAGACATGATCGGTGCCCGTGGCGCTGACGGCCCACATGCCGGGTACGAAGCGCAACATGTCGGCGAGGCCGGTGGTCTGGCGGCGGTATAGCTCTTCATTGTCGATAATGGATACACCGCCGGGAATGATGGCTTGCTCGGCCAGTAGAGTGGTCGGGGTGTGTTGGGCGGTGACTTGCACGGTTTCCATGTGAGGAGCGGCACCCCGCTCTTCTGCTATCGTTATCGAAGGAATCCCTGTTAGCGCACTGGCACCAAGCCCCAGCGCTGCCCAGCGGACCCAAACCGTTGTGGACATGTCATTTTCTCACCGTATCTGGAAGTAAATAGAAGAGTACCGCTCCAAAGAGATGCTGTGGATGCGACAAATTGTCGCAGTGGTGTGAGGAGGGAGCCAGCATGATCCGGTATTATCGAAACCGTGCTGAGCTTTCCACTCTCACCCCACCCCCATTCCTCCCCTGTTTTGGATGTAACCCTATGACGAGAACCATTTCTCCCTTCGCCGAGATACGCCAGCGAGCAGCGGAGCGTAAAGGCGGCGACAAGGAACTCGCTGCTCTGGTTTCCGAGGGTATCAAACCGCCCGATTTGCTGGCGGAAGTGGATGACAGCCGCTATCTCTCCGCTATGACCTGTGCCGTATTCAAAGCGGGCTTTGTATGGCAGATCATTGATTACAAGTGGGCGGGTTTTGAACAGGCATTCTGGCACTTCAACGTACTGCGCTGCGCAATGATGAGCCCTGATGACTTTGACACCCTGTGTGAAGATGAGCGCATTGTGCGCAATTCCCAGAAGATCCGCACTGTACCGCTTAACGCGACCATGATTCTCGACGTACAGAAAAGTCACGGCTCTTTTGGACAATTTCTAGCCACCTGGCCGCAGGATGATTTTGTCGGCTTGCTGGAATTTCTTGCCAAAAACGGCTCTCGCCTTGGCGGCAACAGTGGGCAACATTTTTTGCGCGCCATGGGCATGGACGGCTTTGTGTTAAGCCGCGACGGGATTGCTGCCTTGATTGGAGTAGGCGTCGTGGACCAGCCACCCAAGGGCAAGAGGGCCATGAAAAAAGTGCAGGAGGCGTACAATCAGTGGCGTGCCGAAAGCGGTTGGGGCTATGCGCAGATCAGCCGCACCCTGGCGATGTCTGTGGATAGCTGAAGTCGGCTTGTCGCGGCGCTGTCTCTACCTGCCCGCTCACCTCTGGCGCCGTCGGGCCTTAGGGCGCAGACGACGCCAGGCCACTTGCACACTGGTGACGGAGAACACGAAGCCGAGCACACTCAGGGCGATCACCACGACATCCCACAACGGTCGGCGTTGGATCAGGGCGATGAAGTCCAGGCTGTGCAGGCCATTGTAGAGCCAGCGCTGGGCGCGGCCCTTGGTGGTGAGGCGATTGATCAGCTCGCCGGTGGTCAGGTCGATATGGAACCAGCTGTGCTCGTCGTCGTCGAATATCACCCGCAGTACGGGCAGTGGGCGCCAGCGCTGGTGGTGGGAGTAATAATAGTTGTCGTAGTGATTGAGGGTCGTCGCGGTGGTGACCGTCGCGCCGGCCATGATCTCGCCAAGCTGTTCGCGGGCATGTTGTTCCAGGGTGAGCTGATCGTCCTGGCCGGGCACTACCGTGCGGCGTTGGTAGGGTGCCTCTACAAGGATCAGGTAGGGCTCGCCCGCCAGCCACTGCCAGACGACTTCCCTGGTGTGCGGGTATTGCGTCAGCAACTGGCGCAGTTCCGGCGGGTCGCCGCCGGCCTGGGCCGAGTCCGCCACCGGGTTGCCGCGATATTCCCGCAACAGGGTGCCGAAAGGCTGTTGCGAGGTGAACACGTTCCAAGGGTTCATGGACAGCAGCCCGCTGAGCATGAAAGTGGTGAGGAACAGTAGGGAGGCGAGGCCGAGAAGGTGGTGCAGCTTCATCGCGCCTCGGTAGGGGGTGATGTCCCGGCCCCGGTAGGGATTGCGGATGCGCAGCCGCATCAGGCCCACCGCGGCGCCGGTGGCTATGGAGACGAGCCCAAGCAGAGACAGAACGATCACCACCTGGCTCCACAGCTCGCCGTGACGGCGCAGCACTAACGGATAGAGCCAGTGCAGATTGGCGCCGAGCCAGTTCCACGCCCTCTCCCGGGCACTGGTATCCCGCACCACTTCGCCGGTGAGCGACGAAATGTAGAGCCGGGTGTCGGCTTCGTCGTTGAGGGCCACATGGTACAGGGGCCGGTGGGGGCGCAGGCTGCTGGACAGGGACCACTGGTCCATCTCCACCAGGCCCAGGGATTCGGCACCAGCGGCGTCCTCGCCGCTGGCGGCGCGGTGATAGTGTCGTGCTGCCACCAGGGCGTCGTCGCTGTCGAAATCGGCGAAGGGCGCGCCGTCATCGGCGAACAGCCCGTGCTGCGCGCCGTCGCCGGTGCGCAGCAGGTACGCCGGACGGCCCAGCACGGTGGTCAGGCGCAACGACTGGATGGCTACCTCGGCACCGACCGCATCCAGCAGTTGCCCGACGGACGCCTGTACTCGGTGCGGGTCGATGGCCGGCAGGCCGGCCAGGCGCTCCTCCTCCGACAGGGACGGAAACGCCACATACATCATCACCACGCCGGTGAAGAACCACATGGCGAACAGCAGGCACAGGGCGATGCCCAGCCAGCGGTGGCTCAGATACAGCCAGCGTTTGATGGACATGGCCAGCCTCAATCAAAACGCATAGTGCAGGCCAACTTCCGCGCTGCGCCCATCGCCGAGCCGCCACTGGTTGCCGCTGCCCGACAGGGCGTAGTCGTCGGTGTCGGTGAGGTTCTTGCCGCGCAGGCTGAGGCGCAGGGCATCGCTGACCTGCCATTGCACGGTGGCGTCCAGCACCGTGTAGGCGGGCAACTCATTGGTGTTGGCGTCGTTCAGGTAGCGCTTGCCCACGTGGCGCACGCCGCTGGACACGGACCAGTCGCTGGCCAGTTGCCAGGTGAGCCACAGGTTGGCGGTGCGCTGTGGCACGCCGCGTGGAGTCTTGCCGCTGAAGTCGTTGCCGCCGCTGACGAACTCTTCGTACTCGGGCTGGGTGCGGGCCAGATTGAAGTCGATGCTGAAGACGTCGAACAGTTGCCAGTACAGTTCGAGTTCCGCGCCGCGGGCGGATTGCTCGCCGATCTGGCGCTGGATGCCGCCGGGGTCGTTGCTCAGCAGGTTTTCCTTGACGATATCGAACAGGGACAGGGTGTATTGCAGGCGGCCGTCGAGGAAGTGTTGCTTGATGCCCACTTCGATCTGCTTGCCCTTGGCCATGTCCAGGTCGGGATTGCTGGAGGTGATCAGGCCCTGGATGGAATCGGCAGCGGTGCTGTACTGGGCGTACAAGCTGGTGTTGTCGCCGGGTTTGTAGACGGCCCCCAGGCGCCAGCTGGTGCCGTCGTAGTCGCCTTCGATAAGGCCGGCGGGGCGGCCATTGCTGCGCGCCCGGTTGCGGCGTTCGTAGTCGAAGTCGTCGTGGCGGATGCCGGCCACCAGGTGCCACTGCTCGTTGACGTGCAGCACGTTGTCGATGAACAGGGCGTATTGCAGGGTATCGGTGTCGAAGTCGCGGGTGGTTTCGCTGACGGCGGTGTCGTTCCAGGCGCCGCGGTCGGGGTGGCGCAGGTCGACGCTGCTGCTGCCGGCGTAGGGCGAATTGTTGATGTGGCTGAAGGTGACGCGGTTGACCTCGACGCCGACGCTGGTGCGGCTGGCCATGCCGCCGAGATCAATCTCGAACAGCAGGTCGGTGCGGTTGCCCAGCTGCTCCTGCTTGTGGAGGATTTCCAGGTAGTCGGCGCGATCCACCTGGCCGCTGGCGGCGTTGTAGCGGTAGCTCTCGATGTTGCGCCAGTGCCGTTCGCTGGTCAGATAGTAGGTGTCGCTGCGCAGCTGGACGCCCTCGTTGAGGCGCCATTCCAGGCGCAGCCGGGGCCACAGGTCTTCGTACTCGACCACCGAATCGTCGATGTTGTAGTTGGTGCGGCGGATGGCATCAAGTATCCGACCGTCCACCAAGGGGGTGCCCCAGTAACCGCCGGCATCAGTGTCGGCATAATCCACGCTCACTTGCAGACTGAAGTTCTTCGTGGGCCGGAACAGCAGGGCGCCGGCCACGGCGGTGCGCTCTTCATCGTCGCCCTTTACATAGCCATCGCGGCTGTGATTTACCGCGTCGAAGCGAAAGGCGAGGGTATCGGTCAGGGCACCGCCGGAACCGAAGGCGTAGCGCTGGAGATCGAAGCTGCCGGCGGTGATCGCCAGCTCGCTGGCGATAGCATCGAAGGTTGGCTTTTTCGGTACATAGTTCACCGTAGCGCCGATGGCGCCCACGCCGTTGATGACGGAGCCGGGGCCGCGCAGCACCTCCACCCGTTCAACTGTCCAGGTATCGGCGGGGAAAGTGACCGAGCCGGAGCCCACATAAAGCCGGGTGCCATCGTAGGTGTTCACCACCGAGCCGTGGCCAGCGAAACCGCGCACAGTGGTGCCGGTGCCGCCATTGCCATGGCCGGCGCTGGCCGCGAAGCCGGGCGCCCGGGTGACGGCGGAGAGGCCGGAAAAATCTCCCTTGATGGCGATCTGCTCTTTGCTGACGATGCTAATGCTGGCGGGGATGTCCTGCATCGTCAGGCCTAGACGGCTAGCGGCGCTGTTTCCCGCATCGAGGGCCAGGCCGCGAGTGTCTAGGGTTGTGGAGCGCACTTCCACGACTTCCATCATGGAGTTGTCGGCGGACGCGGTGGTGGCGAGCAGGCAAGCACCAATGGCGGCGGCGAGATGCCGACGCGTGGGCAGGGGGGTGAGCATGGATCAAATCCTCAAACGTCAGGTTGAGCGGTGCGAATGAGGAAGTCGGGAGCAGGCCAGTCGTTCTCGGCGACGAGAGCAATCAGCGTGCAGAAGCCCTCCGCTTCGTCACCGCAGATGTATGCATCGACGTAATGAGGGAGGTCAGGGCGGAATGAATAGCCACGGAAACAACGGGGCGAGTCAACCAGCGTGAAGCCCTCCGCTTCATCGTCACAGCGACTGCATGTGATAACGCGGATTGCGTCATCACCAGGCCGGTTTCGGGCTTGTGAATCCAGCGGATTCATTTACCGTTGCGGGGGCAGCGTTGGTGTTGTCGCGGGCGGCCACTTCATGAAAGTTGCCCGGACGCACCACTCTTCCCGTTTACCCTGCTCCAGCCCATCCTTGCGAAGGATGGACGAGCAGGCACCTGATGCAGGGGGCAGATTATATAGAGGGGGTTCGGTGAGAGCAAACGGGAGTGGCCAGACGCTGCTCGGTCAAAACGTTCCCCGTGCGCGTCTTTGCGTTACACTGCCTCCGGACCACTCGACAAGAAGAAAGCCCAGCTCATGCCCCTGCAATTGCAAAGCGCCCTCGGCGTCGCCCTTCTATGTCTCTTGTGCTGGCTCAGCGGTCAGCGGCGGCAACCGCCCTGGCGCCTGGTGGTGGGTGGGCTCGCCATGCAGTTGATCATTGCTCTGGTGCTGATCAGGGTTCCCCAGTCCCAACACGTTTTTTTGATGTTGAACAGTGCCATGGTCGCTCTGGAGGAAGCTACGCGCGCCGGGACCAGCCTGGTGTTCGGCTATCTCGGCGGTGGACCCGTGCCGTTCGAGGTGGTGCGCCCTGAGCACGGCTATATCCTTGCCTTTCGCGCTCTGCCCCTGGTATTGGTGATGAGTGCTCTGTCGGCGCTGCTGTTCCACTGGCGGATACTGCCGCTGATCGTGCGCGGCTTTGCCTGGTTGCTCAATCGCAGCCTGGGGGTGAGCGGTCCACTCGGTGTGGGCGTCACCGGCAACGTCTTTCTAGGCATGGTAGAGGCGCCGCTGCTGATTCGCCCCTATCTGCTGACACTGACGCGGGGTGAGCTCTTTGCCTTGATGGTGTGCGGCATGGCCACTGTGGCGGGTACGGTGATGGTGCTCTATGCCAGCATTCTTACCCCGGTGATCCCCGATGCCCTCGGCCATGTACTGACCTCATCGATCATTTCTGCCCCGGCAGCGCTGGTGATGGCATCCCTTTATCTACCGTGGCGCACCAGTGCGGCGGCAGTGCCTGCGCTGCCTGTCGAGGACAGCAATGCGATGGATGCAGTAACCAATGGCACCGCCCGGGGGCTGACGCTGTTGCTCAATATCATTGCCATGCTGGTAGTGCTGGTCGCTTTGGTGCACTTGGCCAACCTGCTGCTGCAATGGCTGCCGGACCTGGCTGGGCGGTCGTTGACTCTGCAGCGGCTGCTGGGCTGGCTGTTCACGCCGCTGGCCTGGCTGCTGGGCATTCCCTGGCGGGAGGCGGCAGCTGCCGGTCAGCTGCTGGGTACCAAGGTTGTACTCAATGAGCTGGTTGCTTTTCTCGACCTGGCGGCACTGGAGAGTGGGGAGCTCAGCGAACGCAGTCGCATTGTGCTCACCTATGCCCTGTGCGGTTTCGCCAATCTGGGCAGCCTCGGCATTATGATCGGAGGTCTCGGCACCCTGATACCGGAGCGGCGGGGGGACGTCATCGCGCTGGGGCTGCCATCGGTGTGGGTGGGGCTGCTGGCCACCCTGGCTACCGGAGCTGTGGTGGGAGTGTTGATTTAATGGGTGGGGGTGCTCCAGACCCTGAGGCACAGCTAACGATAATCTCCCCACAGCCACTGGATAACACTCAGTGCAGCGAGAGGCGCTGTTTCAGTGCGGAGTACCCGCGGGCCCAGGGCGATGGCCTGGAATCCGCTGGCTAGACCTGTCTCAATCTCGCTGGGTGACAGCCCGCCCTCGGGGCCGATGAGCAGCGCCACAGAGGCCGGTGTTTCAGCGGAGAGGGATTGCAGATTGGCGGTGGTGCGATGGTGGAGCAGCAGTCGGGCGTCAGCCTCGGTGCCGAGCCAGTCTTGCAGGGGTTGGGAGTTGTGGAGTACCGGCACCAGGTTGCGCCCGCACTGTTCACAGGCACTGGCCAATACTTGATGCCAGCGGGCCTGCTTTTTGTTCTCGCGGTCGCCTTTCAGTTTGACTTCGGTGCGCTCGGTGTAGAGGGGAAAAATTTCCGTGACGCCGAGCTCAGCTGCTTTTTGTAGCACCCACTCAAAACGCTCTGCTCTGGAGATACCGATGCCGAGGAGTGTTCTTAGCGGTGACTGGCGGTTGTCAGGATTGTAGTGGGTGGTGCGCACGGTAACGCTTTTGGAGCTGGCCGCGACGATCTCGCCGCTATATTCGCCACCCTGACCGTTGAACAGGCATACCGGCTGCCCCGGCTTCAGGCGCAGCACCGTGACCAAATGGCGGGCGGCCTCTTTGCCGAGTTCGCAAGTGTCTTGAGCGACGAGGAGCTGGTCGGTGTAGATCCGGGGGATACGCATGGGGATGGGGAAAGATCCTTGTGGGCTGATATTATGCCTGTCCGCTCTGGTCGTGGCTATTGAGGGCACTTTGTCGAGAAGCAGCCATTCCAGAGCCGCCAAAATAGGGAGTTTGCGATGACATCACGAAAAATTGACTACACAGACGGCACCACCCACTTCGTCGGTGAGTTTTGCTGGGATGAAAGCCAGGGCGGACAGCGTCCCGGCATCGTTGTGTTCCCCGAGGCTTTTGGCCTTAACGACCATGCCCGAGAGCGGGCCCGTCGACTGGTCGAGCTCGGTTTTGCAGCGCTGGCGGCGGATCCCCATGGTGAGGGGCGGGTATTCAATGATCTGGAGAGCCTGTCGCTTACAACTCAGGGCTACCGGGCTGACCGTGTTGGCTGGCGCTCCCGCGCCCGGGCTGCACTGGATGCTTTGCTGGCGCAGCCGGAAGTCGCGGGCGACAAGGTTGCAGCGATTGGTTTTTGTTTCGGTGGTGCCACCTGCCTTGAGCTGGCACGCAGTGGTGCCCCGCTCGCCGCTATTGTCAGCTTTCATGGTGGCCTGTTACCGGAACTGGAAGGCGATGCAGGCCAAATCAGGGCCAGCGTGCTGGTCTGTCACGGCGCCGACGACCCTTTGGTTGAAGATGAAACCCTGCAGGAGATCATGGGCGAGTTTCGCCGCGATGGAGTGGACTGGCAGCTGACTTACTTTGGCAACGCCGTACACAGCTTTACTGATCCATTGGCTGGGAGTCACGGTATTCCCGGGCTGGCCTACGATAAGACTGCAGAAGCACGATCATGGAGTGCCATGTGTAATCTGCTCGAAGAGGTATTCGGGTAGTTAGAGCCTTCCCGGCACCTGCAGAGAGGGTGTACAAAGGTACCCTCTCGTCGTCGAAGTATCCCGTTCTTCGCGGTACAGGCACTTCCAGGTGCCTGTACCGCGAAGCTGGCTGTATGGGGTCAGATCAGGCCCAGGGCATCCATGGCGCGAGCGACCCTGATAAAGCCGGTGATATTGGCGCCCATCACATAATTGCCCGGGGCACCAAACTCTTCAGCAGTTTCGTAGCAGTTGCGGTGGATACTGATCATGATTTGCTCCAGGCGCTGCTCGGTGTGCTCGAAGGACCAGGAGTCGCGGCTGGCATTCTGCTGCATTTCCAGCGCGCTGGTGCCAACGCCACCTGCGTTGGCAGCTTTGCCGGGACCGTAGGCAATTCCGGCGGCCTGAAAGATCTGGATTCCCTCCGGGGTGGTGGGCATGTTGGCACCTTCGGCGACAGCGATACAGCCGTTCTCCACCAGAGTTTTCGCGTCCTTGCCGTTGAGCTCGTTCTGCGTGGCGCAGGGGAGCGCCACGTGGCAGGGTATGCTCCAGATATTGCCTTGCTTGATATAGCGGGCCTTGGGGCGAGCATCGACATACGCGCTGATGCGACAGCGCTCCACTTCTTTCAAGCGCTTGACCAGTTCGATGTCGATGCCCTGCTCATCTATCACGACACCGCCGGAGTCGGAGCAAGCGATTACCTTGGCGCCGTACTCAGCTGCTTTTTCCATGGCGTAGATGGCCACATTGCCAGAACCAGAGACCACCATAGTCTTGCCGTCCAGGGAGTCGCCGCGGGCCTTGAGCATCTCGTGAACAAAAAATACCGTGCCGTAGCCGGTAGCTTCGGTGCGCACCAAACTGCCGCCCCAACCTAGCCCCTTGCCAGTAAGCACACCGGATTCGTAGCGGTTAGTGATACGCTTGTACTGGCCGAACATAAAGCCGATTTCGCGACCGCTGACACCGATGTCGCCAGCGGGTACGTCGGTATATTCGCCGAGGTGGCGATAGAGCTCGGTCATCAGGCTCTGGCAGAAGCGCATGATCTCGGACTCGGACCTGCCTTTGGGATCGAAGTCACTGCCGCCCTTGCCACCGCCGATAGGCATGCCGGTGAGCGCATTCTTGAAGATCTGCTCGAAGCCGAGAAATTTGACGATGCCGAGATAGACAGAGGGGTGAAAGCGCATACCACCCTTATAGGGGCCCAGGGCACTGTTGAACTCTACGCGGAAGGCGCGGTTGATATGGATCTCACCTTTGTCGTCTTGCCAGGGCACCCGAAAAATAATCTGGCGTTCGGGCTCGCAGATACGCTGGATGACTTTCTTGTCGGCAAACTCGGGGTACTTCACCAGCACTGGACCCAAGGTTTCGAGCACCTCGTGAACCGCTTGATGGAACTCTGTCTCGCCAGGGTTGCGAAGCAACACTTCCTGATAGATAGGTTCGAGTTTTTCGTCAAGTTTTACGGCCATTCATTGTACCTCTGGCGGCGTGGTGGCTGGGCTATGGAGTACTCGGCGGGTCTGAAAAGGCATGGCAGGCACGCGAAGAGCCGCGAATTGCACCACAGTGAGGAGGGGCTTTGCAAGGGGCGGCCCATTGGCCCGCTGTTGGGATCAGGCGTTATGGGTGGGTGTGGAAGCCATGGGAAGAGGGGCAAACAGTCTCTGTGGCGGGGTGAGCCACCTTCTCCTACTCTGTGAATTTGCCGTACACTGCAGCCTTAATATAGGTACATAGTCTGGTTCTGGCAGAGGGTGTTTCATGAGTGATAAGTTGGCAGGTTTGACCCAAAGGCAGCTGGATACTCATTGGATGCCTTTTACCGCCAACCGTCAGTTCAAGAAGGATCCCCGGTTGCTGGTGGCAGCTGAGGGCTGTTATTACACCGATGCCCGTGGACGGCGGATTTTTGATGGCCTGTCCGGTCTGTGGACCTGTGGTGCTGGCCATTGCCGCCCGGAAATACGTGATGCTGTCGCACAGCAGCTGGGAACACTGGACTACTCGCCGGGGTTCCAGTTTGGCCAGCCGACCTCTTTTCAGCTGGCCGAGCGCATTGTCGACTTTATGCCCGAAGGACTGAACAGAGTATTTTTCACCTGCTCTGGCTCCGATGCTGCTGATACCTCGCTGAAAATTGCCCGCGCTTACTGGCGTAAAAAAGGCCAGCCCGGCAAGACCAGGCTGATCGGTCGCAGCAAGGGGTACCATGGGGTCAACTTTGGTGGCCTGGAGGTCGGGGGCATCGCCGGCAATCTCACTCCTTTCGGTATCGAGATGGATAGCGATCATCATCTCGGTAATACCCTGCTAGCAGAAAACGCCTATGTGCGTGGTGAGCCCGAGTACGGCGCTCATCTGGCCGATGAGCTCTTGGAGATAATCGCTCGGCATGATGCTGCCACCATTGCTGCCGTGATCGTCGAGCCTGTGGCGGGCTCTGCCGGCGTGCTGCCTCCGCCCAAGGGCTACCTGCAGCGCCTGAGGGAGATTTGTGACCAGCACCAGATTCTGTTGATCTTTGACGAGGTGATCACGGCATTCGGACGGGTTGGGGCCAAGACCGGAGCCGAGGCTTTCGGTGTAGTGCCGGATATGCTCAATATCGCCAAGCAGCTGACCAATGGGGCGATCCCGATGGGAGCCGTGGTGGCTCGTCAGGAAATCTACGATACGTTTATGGCGAATGGTGGGCCTGAATACCAGGTGGAGCTGCCCCATGGCTATACCTACTCCGCCCATCCGGTCGCCTGTGCGGCAGGGTTGGCGGCGCTGGATATTCTGGAGCGCGACCAGTTGATCGACCGCGCTGCGCAGCTGGCGCCGGTGCTGGAGGAGCGCGTTCACCAGTTGCAGGGCCTGCCGCTGATCACCGATATCCGCAACTGTGGCCTGGCAGCTGGCATCACTTTCGCCGCCGCGCCTGGCGAGCCCTTGTTGCGGCCCTTTCAGGTAGCGATGCGCATGTGGGAGAAAGGTTTCTATGTGCGCTATGGTGGGGATACCATTCAACTGGGCTTGCCATTTATCGCTGAGGTTGATCAGATTGATGCTCTCATCAACGCTTTGGGCGACAGTGTCGCTGAGGTGGCAGGTCAAAGGGCTGACTAGATCTGAAGCGCAGGATGAATCAGTGGGTGGCTGAATAGCCTGTTCTGGACTATGCTGGGAAAGTCAGTCCCCATCTTTTCTATCTTAAAACGTCAACCTATCCAAGTAATAGTTAACTCGGAGGAGTATCTCATGAAGAAGGCATTGTCGTTCGTTTTTGCCACTGGCGCGCTGTTTTTTGCCGGTCAGACGTTCGCGAAAACCTGTGAGCTGGAAATTTCGGCAAACGACCAGCTGCAGTTTGACAAGCAGGAGCTGGTCGTGGCCGCCGACTGCGAAAGTGTCACTCTCACGCTCAACCACACCGGCAAGCTCAAGGTGGAGCAGATGGGTCACAACTGGGTCGTGGCGTCGGATGCGGACTGGCAGGCAGTAGCCCAGGCGGGTATGCAGCAAGGGCTGGAAAACAACTACCTGCCACCGGGTGACGAGCGAATCATTGTCCACACCGACTTGATCGGCGGTGGTGAGAGCACCAGCGTTACCTTCGATGTTGCCAAGTTCGAAAAAGGTGGAGATTACACATTTTTCTGTTCTTTTCCGGGCCACTGGGCGGTGATGAAGGGCAAGCTGGTTATTGAGTGAGCAAAGGCTGAGCTGCTAGGCTGTCTCGTCCCCATTCTTGTTGACACTTTTGTCCGGATGGGGACGCCCGAAATTCCTTTCCCAGCGTTCATAGTCGGCATCGTTCATGCCGCAGTCCAGTGGAATCGCGGAGTTGCCAGAAACGATAAGACTGCGATGACCGTCGAATACCGGGCGCTCTACCTCGCACTCGAGCGTTCCTTGAGTTCTAGGGTCGGTTTATGAGGTTGCAGTGACTGGACTACGAAGCTCATAAATAAAACACCAAAAGGACATGACACAGTGCCCTGATCCGTGGAGCTTGATGTCGATTCACCTAAAGCCCCGTGATATCCTCACTCGGCCTGCAGGAGCTGGCTCCAGCGGTACTACGCAGGCATTGACCTCCCCGAATTCATTGTTATCACTGGATTCAGCCACAAAACGGAAAGCGGTTCATGAAAAAGCGGCTACTTAGTCCCCGCATGTGGGTGCTCCTGATTTTGACCGGAGTGGTTTTGGGCGGGTTGTTCTTCATGCAGTGGTTTGGCCACCAGAAGATGAACGAGTTTTTTGACAACATGCCGCCGCCGGATGTTGCGGTGAGCTCTGCAGTAGCTCAGAAGGTGGAGTGGGTGCCGACTCTCGAGGTGGCCGGTAGCCTGGTGGCGGTCAACGGTGCGCAGCTCACTACCGAAGTAGCTGGCATCGTGCAGGAGATTCATCACCCCAACGGCGCCTGGGTCGAGGCCGGGGAAGCCCTGGTGTCACTGGTAGCGGCAACCGACCGGGCGGAGTTGAACTCCCTCAGGGCGACTGCCCGCCTGGCGGAGATCGAACTGGAACGGGTGAAGACTCTGTTTCAGAGCAAGACGGTATCGCGTTCTGAACTGGATCGTCGCCAGTCCGAGCTGGATCAGGCCCACGCCAATGTGGCAGCTCAGGAGGCGCGCCTGGAACAGAAAACCCTGCAGGCCCCCTTCGCCGGACAGCTCGGCATTCGCCGGGTCAACATCGGGCAGTATGTGGGCGCTGGCGATCCCATAATTGCCTTGCAGGGGCTTGATCCCCTCTATGTAAACTTTACGCTTCCCGAACAGTACAGCACTCGAATTAACACCGGTCAGCAGATCCAGGTGACAGTGGCTTCTGCGAGTGACGAGGTGATCTTCGGCGAAATTACCGCCATCGAGCCTGCGGTGGACGCGATCACCCGCAACTTTGCTGTTCAGGCCACGATTCGTAATCCAGGCGGAGTGCTGCGACCAGGCATGTTTGCCAGTGTCGAGGTGCCCGTTGGTGCTTCAGCGGAGCTTGTCGCCATCCCCGCGACTGCCGTGTCACACCGCTCCTATGGCGCCGTCGTCTATGTACTCTCGCCGACAGAGCAGGACCTGTATGCTGTCACCCAGCGCTTTGTCACGCCGGGTGCGACTCTGGGAGATCTGCTGGCGGTAGAGGGGCTTGAGGTCGGTGAGACAGTGGCCAGCAGCGGTCTGCTCAAGCTGCGGGCCGGGGGGCTTACCCGCATCAACAACAGTGTGCTGCCCGAGGCGGAACTGAATCCCCAGCCGCCCAGTGGCTAGGCCCTAAGACAAAGGCGGCATCCGATGAAGTTTACCGATATCTTTATTCGCAAGCCGGTGCTGGCCATGGTGGTCAGCCTGTTCATTCTGCTGCTCGGGCTGCGTGCTGCCACCGAGCTTAATGTACGGATGTACCCTTTTGTCGAGAACTCGGTGATTACGGTGACCACTGTCTATGTGGGCGCTGATGCCGATCTGGTGCAGGGCTTTATTAC
>Ga0265293_10004605_pt1 | contig 24143 bp, 25 predicted proteins | sample Munlanlewell138R_FD_192505 | JGI IMG/M metagenome (GOLD analysis project Ga0265293, IMG submission 192505) | Leachate microbial communities from a municipal landfill in Southern Ontario, Canada - Leachate well 138R | ecosystem: Engineered > Solid waste > Landfill > Unclassified | place: Canada...
ACGACCCCCAGGCCCTCGGCAACCTGTTTTTCGGCGTCCTGTAAGGGTTTGTTCATACAAAAGCAACTCCGCGTCAACAAGCCTGTTTCAATTCCGAAAACTCACGGAAACGACCCGATGTCATAATAGAGCTATGTTCAAACCATTATTTCATCTCCAACTGAAGAAAAAGCGCCAACGGTCCGGGCTGTCTCAGAAAAAGGCAGCAGAGCTTTGCGGCCTGGAGCCTGCCCGCTGGTGTCACCTAGAAGTCGGCTACCGCCAGCCCGGCAGCCACGAGATTATAGCGATCGAAAATCTGCTCAGGCTCGGTCAGTACTTCGTGCCACCATCCAAAATATTCCAGCAACTAAAAAGTCGTGGCGACAAATTGCTTCCGGTACGAAAGCCTTACCTCCAACCCGCCGACCGCAGCTCCCACATCCGGTATCGCGCAGCACTAAAGCGGTATGGCCCAAGAGTGCAGGCTCTGGAGTCGTTGCTAAGTCGTAGAGTCGATTTTGAGGCTATACAGTACTTTTGCCACAACCTGCCGTTTGACTCCGGACTCGAAGTCCTTTACGTACTTTGCCTCTTGGCAAAAGGTGCACAACCAGTATGGGCCACCCCCTTGTCTCTGGGCCACTTACCTCACCAGATCATCGACCCGGTGTCCTTTTCCGAAGTCGGCCACCGTCCACATCTCGCGTTGTATTGGGACAACAGTTTTACTTCTTCCAGGCGATGTTCCGCTGCCCGGACACGGTGAAGGTCGACGTCCTGGTCAGGGAGCCGGACCATTGGTATTGCCTGGAGATCAATGGCCCTGGCCACGACACGAGCTACGACCTCCAACGCGCGGCAGTGGTAGGATTGAAGACCGGGTGCGTTACTGAAATGGAAGTCGTGAATATGGCCCGGGGTCTGTTGGACGGGGGCCAGAAGACGGCATAGCGGCTAACTCAGCGGGCGGCGGGGTTTAGCGGGTTGAAGCCGCTAACTTTAGCGGGTTGAAGTCGCTAACTCCCCGGGTGGCGGGAGCTAGCGGGTTCATTCCGCGAACTTTAGCGGGTTGAAGTGGCTAACTCCCCGGGCGCCCGGGCATAGCGGGTTCATTCCGCTAACTTTAGCGGGTTGAAGTGGCTAACTCCCCGGGCGGCGGGATCTAGCGGGTTCATTCCGCTAACTTTAGCGGGTTGAACCGGCTAACTTGCTGGGTGCCCGGATATAGCGGGTTGAAGTCGCTAATCTTAGCGGGTTGAAGTCGCTAACTCCCCGGGCGCCCGGATATAGCGGGTTGAAGCCGCTAACTTTAGCGGGTTGAACCGGCTAACTCGCCGGGCGCCACGCCTGCCGCGCACCCATCCCGCGCACCCACCCCGCCACCGCGCGCCCCCTCACTCGTCATCCCCCGGCTCGTCTTCCGCCACCCGTTTTCCCGGCTTGCGATGGGCGCTTTTGTCCGCCTTGCGCAAGGTCAGCTTTGGTGGTCCCGACTCCAGCACCGAGAGGCGGTCGCGCACCCGCTCCAGGTTGCTGCGCAGAGCGTAAATATCGGCTCCGTAGGCTGGGGGCATGCTGGCGAGTTTCTTGGCTGCAACCTCGATCTCATTGAGTTCTTCGGCCAGTTCGTCGTACTCTGCCAGACCGAATTTATTCTCCAGGCGCTGCAAATTGCGATACTGTTTGTAGATCTTGCGCTTCATGGTCCAGTTGTAGACCGGGGGCAGCAGACGGATTATGGGAATCAGCAGTCCGATGAAGGGCAACAACAAAATGGCCAGACGGTCAAGCCCGGAAGCCAGGTAGAACGGCAGGTGCCGGTACAGAAAAGACAGACCACGATCGTAATAGAAGCGCGCTTCCCGAGCGATGGGGAACGAGCAGTATTGGGGTGAAGGGAAGGCTCCGTGCTCACTCAGAATGGTGGCGGAGCCGTGGATTTCGGTGGCCGTGGCCAGGATCACCGGAGGCAAAGCCTTGTGAAAGGAACTGCGCACCACCAGGGTAGCGGCCGGGGCCAGCAGCTCGACGTCGTGAGCCGGAATATCCGCTTTCAGATCCACCACACCCGCGTAAAGCGGTACCAGGGATAAAAACTGGTGGCGTCGTTCGATGGCTTTTGAGCGCTCAAACTGCATGAGTTGTATACCCTTGGACCCCAGCATCCGGCTGACCGCGTCGATGGTGGGAGAGCCAATTATAAACACCGCATCCACCTCACCGCTATACAGCATCTGCTCGGCTGTCTCGCCCCACACATCCACCGCTGTGATCTCGTCAAAGACCTGGGCATCTTCCAGGAGTTCCAGCGCCACCGCCCTGGTCCCACTGCCCTCCGGTCCGATCGCCACCCGCTTACCGCTCAACTGGGAAAACCGGGTTTGGGGCTGCTCACTTCTCACAAAAAGCCACAACGGTTCGAAGTACACGCTTCCTAACGACACCAACTCCACCTCGTCAGTCGGGGGCAGGATTCCGCCCTGAACAAAGGCGATATCCGCCTTGCCATCGATCAGAAGCTGCAGATTTTCAGTGGATCCTTTGGTCTCCAGAACCTCTACCGCCAGGCCTTCCTTCGCCAACTCTGCTTTATACATCTGGGCGAACTTGTTGTAGGCTCCCCAGTTCGATCCGCTAGCAAAACGCAAGGTCTTAGGTGGAGGAGCCCCCACGAAGGCAAAGGCCAGCATAAACCCCAGTAGCGTGATCACGATGCCGGGTGCCAGCACGGCCCATAATTCACGGTTTAGAACCGCCTTCGGGTCTTCGAGTTTGGGTTCTTTGGGAGGTACCATCAAGCGCTCTCCAGCAAACCCATTTGAAACATCACTCGCCGAAATTCCTCAACCCCCACATAGTGGTGAGTGCGCCACCCGAGCCTGGCAGCAGCTTCCAGGTTCTCCACACAGTCGTCCACCAAAAGACAGCGGGCAAGAGAAGTCTTGGTAAGTTCGGCAGCCTTCTCAAACATCTTAGGTTCAGGCTTTCGCAGCCCTACGTTGCAGGACAGGATCACCGGATTGAAGTGCTCATACACCTTTTCCCGCTGAAGGATCACGGCGTGCTCCTTGATCACGTTGGAGAGCACCGCCACTCGACAATGGGCCTTAAGGCGCCGAATCAGGTCGATCAACTCCTGGTCGATGTGGAACCGTTCGGTCAGCAGACCCTCCCAGAACCCCTTAAACTTCCAGGCGGGAACGGACCCTCCACCACTGGCCGCGACCTGCTCGCAAACTCTCTCCCAGAAAACTTCACTACCGATTTGCGCAGTCTCCAAGTCCCCAAGATGCTGAGCCGTCGCCGTCCTCAAGGTCTCTTCATCGCAGCCAAAAAACTGGCAGCCCAGCTTCAGAAAGCCCGCCATGGGGGCGTCGACCACCACTCCTCCGATATCGAAGAAAATGGTCCGGACAGCCTGCTTGGACTTAAAGAGGCTACCCATTTAGTGCCTCGTCAATCTTTGGAGTTCGGTTGAGAGGCACTAGGGCAAAAACTCGCTGCGGGACGGTACTGCGTTCAACTCCACTCCGGTGCGGGTCCCAGTTTGCACCAACAGCATCCCGCTGCTGGGGGCAAAAAAACGGCTCACCAACACCGGGTTGGGGTCGTAGAGAACCCGCATCTCGTGCTGCCCCGGGGAGGGGAAGAGCCCCAGGGGAGGAGAGCCCAAGAGCGTTCCATCCATGTAGACCCGCGCTCCCGGCTCGTCGGACAGCATGATGACGGCCCCCTCTCCCCCTGCGTCCAGCGCTTGTTGTACGTCTCGCTTGACGGCATCCGGACTCGCGCCCAACTGAGACGTCATCAGCGCTCGTTCCAGCAGGACTTCGGGTACATCTTCCGTCTTCTTCAGTTGCTCGAAGGCTTGCAGGGTGCGCCCCCGCATGCGTTCAAAACGGGATATGGCGATGGCCACTCCCGGGGTCAAAACTGGTCGCTCGGAAATCGGCGTGGTCAGCACCGCAGCCTCTTCAGGCTTGCCCCCCTCGATCAGGTGGCGGGCGCCCCACAACCTAAAGACTTCCTCTGAAGGCATCTTGTTCAAGGCTTCGTGGAAAAAGCGGTTTTGGGTGGCGGCGTCCCTGCGACTGCGAGCCTCCACGGCTTTCATAAAGAGCGCGGTACCAGAATCCGGACGGGCCCGAGCCACCCTTTGCCACGATTCAAAGGCCGGGCTTGAGAAGCCGTAGAGATAATGGAGTTTGCCCGAGTAGAAGTCCAGAACCGCGAGCTGCGGATGCCCCGGAAACCGCTGCTTGAGTTCCTGGATCCGCTCCAGCCCGCTGCGGTAGCTACTCTCCAAGGCCCGTCGCCCCCCGGCCAAGATCAGGTTTCGCTTGGCGGAATCGTCGGTGGCGTCTTTCGAGAGGGCCGTTTCGAAGGTGGCGATGGCGTCGTCGAATTGGCCGTTCAGGTAGAAGGCGAAGCCAAGGGCGTTGAACCCTTCGAGCTGATTCGGGTAGTTCGTCACCAGCTTTTGAAAAGCCGCGATCGCCCCGGCGTAGTCACCCGAAGCCAGCGCCTTATCGGCCCGGGCCTTATCCTCGGCGTAGGTTTGTGCCCAGCCGACCTGAACCATCATCAAGATCAGGAGCAGGTTTATCCCAAAGTATAGAAGTTTCACGTCCGCATTCTTTGACGAGGGCACTGCAAGACCTACAGAAAGGCACAAAAAAGCCCCCAAGAAGGGGGCTGCACTAGGAGCGTGTGCTTATTCGATGATGATCGTCTTACGCTTGGCCTCTGCGGCTTTAGGGAAGGTCACTTCCAGGACGCCGTCTACAAATCGACCTTTGCTATTTTCCACATCGAGTTTGTGGGGAATTCGCAGGGTCCGGGAGACCTCGCCGTGGGTCGACTCCCAGAGCAGACTCTTGGCCTCTTCGGGTAGCTCGAACGGCTTCACCACAGCCTTCACGGTCAAGAGTTGGTCTTCGAACTCCACGCTGATGTCTTCTTTCTTTGCCCCCGGGACGGTAGCCCGAAGCACAATGTTCTGTTCGGTTTCATAGAGGTCGAGGGCCAATCCCAGGGCCTGGTGGTTGGGAAATCCATTTCGTTGAAAGGTTCGGTTTAGCAAGTTTCCAAGCTCCATCATCTCGTTTACGGGTGTCCATCTTACTAGATTCATTTTTGCCTCCTTTGAAAGGTTGAATTTGCTGTGGTCTTCAATTGATTTCTAACGTTAGAATATACCTTGCTTGTTAGATGGGGCTTTCAGAGGAGTTAGATATGTATAAGAGCACCGTTGCAATAGCGTTAAGACCGGTAGTTAGGCGGTAGAACCATCTTTTTCGGTAAGAAAAAAAAGCATGAGGAAGAGGCCCAACTCGATTCTCTGAAAGTGGAGGTCGAGCTTGGCGATGGACCCGAAGCCATGAGGGTTCTGGAGTCGTTATTGGGCGATGTGGTGCTGGCCGGTGGAGGCGGCTCCGGGGTCCTGGTGACCAGCCAGGACGGCAAACCCAGGACCTCCACCTACGGCTTCGATTTGGATGAGGAGCAAGTCCTGAAGCCCCTGATGGAAGAAGCGGTCAGGGAACTGACGGAGGCTGGAGAGTTTAACGCCGAAATGGTCATGAAGGTACGCCAGCAGTCCGGTGCCGCCTCGGCGCTGGGCATCCCCGTGCGGGTAGGGGGCCGCTCCATCGGGATGTTCTGCTTACTCCACGATGAAGACGACGACAAACTTTTAAACGATGCCTCTGGGATCTATCATCTGATCGCCGATCGAGTGGAAGTGACCATCCAAAACGCCCGGCTCCTGAAGCGACTTCTGACCGAGCGAAGATGGTTGGAAGCGGTCGTGCAACACTCTTCCGACGGGGTGGTGATCCTGGATCGTGACGGTCTGGTGGTGGGTTACAACCTGACCATGTCAGAACTCTCTGGCTGGAGCATCGGAGAGTCGGTAGGGCGGCCATCCCACGAAGTCTTTCCCTTGAGGCTGCAAGCCCGCCCCGAGGTGTCCACCTCTCTGGTCAGGGTGGGCAGGCGCTTCTTCGGGGAAAGGACCGAACCCATGGAGGCTCAACTCGCGACCCGACGAGGCGAGGTTCTGGATGTCGAGGTCTCGGGAGCCCCCCTCTTCGACGAAGAGAGCAAGCCGCTGGGCTGGGTGATGATGCTCCGGGACATCTCTCGCCGCAAAGAGATGGAAAGGCTCCAAAAGGTTTTTCTGTCGGCGGTTTCGCACGAGTTACACACCCCGATCGCCATCATCAAGGGCTTCGCCGGGCTGATAGCCGACCCGGAGATGGAACTCTCCCGCCAGACCATTCAGGAAAAAGCTGCCATCATCATCGAGGAGAGCGATCGTCTGGAGAGGATGGTCAAGCAGATGCTGGAGGCCACCCGCATCCAAGCCGGCGGCCTGAGACCCCAATTGAGCACCGAAAACGTGAGTCGCCTGATCTACCGGGCGGTGGAGAAGATCCAACCGGTAGCTCGAGCCGCCAATTGCGAGGTCACCGCCGACGTCGAACCGCCGGACTTTCTTGCCCTGGTCGATGGGGCACGCTTGCAGCAGGTCGTGATCAATCTCCTGGAAAACGCCACCAAGTACAGCAAGGGGGGCAAAATCGAGGTCCAGGGCCGCTTTACGGATCGACAGTTACTGATCACCGTGGGCGACGACGGCCCGGGAGTCCCCCGGGAGGATCGAGAGAAGCTGTTTGAACCGTTTGTGAGGGGCAAGACTTCGGCCCACGCCGGGGGGTCGGGCCTGGGGCTCTACATCGCCCAAGCCATTGTCGAAGCCCACGGCGGGACCCTATCGCTGAGTGAAAGCGAGGCAGGTGGAGCGCTCTTCAGGCTCCAACTGCCTACCCGAAAGAAAGAAGATATTTAAGGAGCTTGTAGTGGCAAACGATTTTAAAGATAGGCGAATCCTGGTGGTGGAGGACGAGCCCCACATGCTCGATCTGATCAGGGTCACCCTGGAGGGTGCGGGCTTTATCGTCTCGAGTGCACTGACCGGGACCGAAGGGCTGGAACGTTTGCGCGAAGAGCTACCGGATCTGGTGGTACTGGATTTAAATTTACCTGACATTTCAGGTTTCGACGTACTGAGACAGATCCGCCAGACCGTGGGTGTACCGGTGATTATGGTCACCGTCCAGGCCTCCGAAGACGACCGGATTCTGGGCCTGGAATTGGGTGCCGACGACTACATGGGCAAGCCCTTTAATCACCGCGAACTGGTCAGCCGAATCAAGGCGGTCTTGCGGCGCACCGAAACCCCCGCGCCGGTCAGTCGAGGCCTGGTCGAGATCGACGAGCGCCTGCAGGTGGATCTGGATCGGCGCGAGGCTGTGGTGGATGGAGAGAGAGTGCATCTACGACCCACCGAGTTCAAGCTGCTCCACCAGTTCATCAACCACCCGGGGCGGCTGCTCACCCACGAAACCATCCTCTCCAGGGTCTGGGGCCCCGAATACCGCGATGACACCCAGATCCTGCGCTTGTACGTGACCTATCTTCGTAAGAAGCTGGAAGTCGACCCCGCCAATCCCCGCTATATCTTCAATGAGCGGGGCCTCGGTTATCGCTTCGCCGCCTATCGCGAAGCCTGAACAGTCTAAAAAAACTTATCTTTCACCCGCTCGAACCGGTAGATCTTCGGCCACAGCTTCCCGGTGAGCCAGAGGGTATCGGTCTCGGCGTCGTAGGCGATCCCGTTGAGCACCTCCTCGGGGCCAACGTGATGCCGGCCCACTAGCTCGGGGAGGTGAATCCAGCCTTTTATCTTGCCGGTTTCCGGGTCGATCCTGGCGATCGAATCGCTGGTCCAGACGTTGGCCCAAACCTCTCCGTTGACCCACTCCAGCTCATTCAGGCGAGGCACCGGCTCACCGTTTCCGTCGCTCACCTGAAGCCTGCTCTGGGTGGTCAGATTGTCCGGCTTTAAGAATCTCATCTGGTCTGAGCCATCAGTGAAGATGAGGAGTTTCTTGTCCGGATGAACCGTAAGCCCCCAGCCTTCGGTTCCGTAGAAAAGCTCGCCCTGAGGCTCCATGGCACGGTTATAAAGCACGCAAACCCCGGCCTGATAGGTCAACTGATAAAAGCGGTCTTCAAAAAAGGCCAGGCCCTCTCCGAAGTACTGGGGATTCATGGCAGTCTCGGCCTCCACCTCACCGGACAGGGCATTCAACCGACGGATCTTACTTTGTCCTACTCGACCGGTGCTTTCATAAAGCTTGCCGTCGAGATAGAGCAGACCCTGGGTAAAGGCGGAGGTATCGTGGTCGAGAGAGCCATCAGGCTGCGGATTCTCGATGGCAGGCAAGCCATCCGGTTGAGCCGGTAGTCTGGTCACAAATATAGATTGCGACTGGGCCGCAGCGGGTGGACTGTTGCCTCTGCAGCCGACCAGCAGTGCAAAAATTAGCAAAACCATCAAGGTATAGCGGTTCATACGATTGTCTTCCCGAAGGATGGATTCGCTCCTTGGGGTCGAAGCTGACTCTTAGCTTAACATAAGAGGACACAACCATCGATATCATACCGATTGTGGTTGGTTGTCTTTTGGCACTGATCGGGGGGTTTTTCCTCGGACGGCACACCGAAAAGCAACGCCACGAAGCACTGGGAAAAGGGGCCGAAGAATTACTTGAAAAAGCGCGAATAGAATCTGAAGCAGTCCGGGATCGGCGCCTACTAGAGGCCGAGCGCGAGGCATCGGAAATTCGCAAGAAGGCCGAAGAACTCAGCGAAGAAAAAGAGAAATCTTTTCGCGCTAAGACCGAAGAAACAGAACGAGAGCGACGAGAGCTACAGGCTCGCGAAGAGTTGGTCCGCAAGCGGGAGGAGCGGGCTGATGGACTACTTGAAAAACGAGAAAAAGCCCTGGAAGAAGCCCAGGAGCAGTTGATTTCCGTGGCCGGCTTATCGGCCGAAGAAGCATCCGAACGGCTCATGACCAAAGTCGAACGGGAAAATGAAAATCTACTCGCTCGCAAGATCAGAGAGGGTGAAAAAGCTGCTCAAGAAGACGCTGACCGGGTGGCCCGGCGGGTCATTGCTACGGCCATCCAGCGCTGGGCTGCCGAACAGGTCTCGGAAATGACGGTCTCCATCGTCAACCTCACCTCCGACGAGATGAAAGGCCGGATCATAGGGCGCGAAGGCCGTAATATTCGCATCCTAGAGAGCCTGACTGGGGTCGAATTCATCATCGACGATACCCCCGACGCGGTCGTACTCAGCTGCTTCGACCCGGTCCGCCGGGAAGTCGCTCGATTGGCTTTAGAAAAGCTGGTGGCCGATGGCCGGATTCACCCTGCTCGGATCGAGGAGATGGTGGACAAGGCTCGCCTTGAGATCGAAGAGCGCATCGTGGAGGAGGGCGAGGAGGCAGTGCGCACGGTCGGTGTTTCGGAACTGGATCCCGAACTCGTCAAGTTTCTCGGGCGGTTGGCCTTTCGGAGTTCTTACGGCCAAAACGTTCTCTCCCACTCCGTCGAGGTGGCTTTTCTCTCGGCCCAAATGGCGGCCGAGATCGGGGCGGATGTGGAGCTAACCCGACGGGCCGGACTGCTGCACGACATCGGCAAGGTGGCGGTGGAGTCCACCGACGGTCCCATCGCCGTGGGACCCCACGCCCTGGTGGGTGGACGGCTTTGCCGCAAATACGAAGAGAGTGAGGACGTAGCTCACGCGGTGGAGGCTCACCACGAAGACGTCGAGCAGCGCACGGTTGAGGCCATGCTCGTCCAGGCCGCCGATGCCATCAGCGCGGCCCGTCCCGGGGCTCGCCGTACCCGCAAGCAGACCTACGTCAATCGTCTGGAGAATCTTGAGATCATCGCCGAGCGGTTCGAGGGAGTCGAGAAGTGTTACGCTCTGGCCGCCGGAAGAGAGGTTCGGGTATTCGTGCGTCCGGAAGAGATCGACGACAAAGGGGCCACGGTTCTGGCTCGCAAGATCGCTACTCAGATCGAGGAAGAGGTTCGTTTTCCGGGCTCCATCCGGGTCACCGTCATTCGAGAAACTCGCTCCTTCGATGTGGCCAGGTAGTCATGTTTAAGTGGTGTTAAAAGTGCTAGACTATCGGAAGTATGAGTCCGCGTAGCGCCGAAGCGTCCGACGGTGTCGCTTTTTTGACTGCTCTGTTGATCCGTTTCCCGGAACTCGGCTCGGCGTCCCTGGGACCCAAGTCGGGGGAGATACGGCTCGAGTTTTATTTGGACCGGGAGATCGACGCCCGGCGCTTTGCCGACTTTGTGGAGAAGTTTCGGATGTCGTGGGACCTCTTCTTTGAGTTGGTCCGGGCCCACACATCCGAACGGCGGATCACTCGAGTTGTGGATTACCCCACAGAAACCCACGAAAACGGTTCCGAGGTCGAGATCATCCGGGTGACTCGAGACCTGGAAACCCTCTCCCTGGAAGAACTCTCCATGGTGGTAAGTCTGATCCGGGATCGCTTTTTGGCCGTGCTGATAGAAGGAGAACCGGTGCCGGTAGCCGAGTCAAAATACCAGGAGCAAGTATTGTTGAGAAGTCTTGATAAGGTGCGCTCGGATCCGTATGCGTGTGGATTTTTGACTGGATTTCGGGATGAAATGCGGGTCCTGGTGTACGCCAACGACAAGGACGAAACGTGCCCATAGAACTGCACTGCCACTCCACCGCCAGCGACGGAGATTGCACCCCCACCGAGATCGTGGATCGCGCCTTGGCCCTGGGTATCACTTCCCTGGCCCTCACTGATCACGACACCGTGGACGGCGTGCCGGAAGCTTTGGATGCGGCCCGGGAACACTCTCTGAGAGTCATCCCGGCGGTCGAACTGTCGTGTCACTTCGAAGGGCGTGAGGTCCATCTTTTGGGGTATTTCGTGGAGCACCGGGATCCGGATTTTTTGGAACTCCTCAAGCAGATGCGCGCCGAGCGCCGGGAACGGATCCACCAAATCTTGGAGAAGCTGAAAGCAGTCGGGATCGAACTCAGCTTCGAAGCGGTCGAAGAGCAAGCCAGCGGCAAAGCGCTGGGTCGGCCTCACGTGGCTCGGGCCCTGGTGGCGGCCGATCATTGCGAATCCGTGGGCCAGGCCTTCGACATCTATCTCGGAAATCACGGTCCGGCCTATGTAGGCCGCAATCAACTCTCCCTCGAAGAGGGCATCGAAGCGATCCGAAAGGTGGGAGGAGTATCGGTGATAGCACATCCGGGCACATGTCGAGATTGGCCGCGTGTCGAACGCATGATTCAGTTGCCGGTGGACGGCATCGAGGTCTGGCATCCCTCCCACAAAAAGGCGGACCGCAAGAGAGCCAAACGGCTGGGTGGACGCTACGGCAAAATCCTCACCGGTGGAAGCGACTTTCACGGACCGCGAGGTGACTACCACGAGATGGGCACCTCCCAGGTCACGGAACGGGTGGTCGCTCGGCTCCGGGAGGTGGCGGTTGTCTGACCAGGGCTTTGTAGAGAAGTGCCGGGGCTTTAGGGACTCGGGCTTTCGGTTTCTGGGGTTGCAGACCAACGGAAACCAGGTGACCTACCTGTTCAAGGGCGAGGGGGAGGTGGTGCAGGTGGAGCAACCGATCGAGGATGGAGCTGTTCTTTCTATTGCCCACCTCTTTCCGCTGGCCGACTTTCCGGAGCGACAGATGTATCAGGACTGCAGGGTCAAAGCGATCGGGAATATCAATCTAGTGGCACGGGAGTCTTTATGAGATTACGCGGACTAATTCTACCAGTGTTTTTGGCGGCCTTGCTGTCGCTCCTAGGTCCGGTCGAGGCCCAATCGGTCAACGCCCGGAACAACCTCAAGATCGCCCGCTCCCACGCCGAAGCGGGAGAGTGGGAGAAGGCCAAGGAGTATGCCGAGAGAGCGCTGCGGGATGAAGCCGGCTACGTAGACGCCCTCTACATGCGCGCCTTCGCCCACCGAGAGTTGAAGGACTACGCCAAGGCCGAGGCCGACTTCAAAGAAGTGATCCGCCGCAACCCGGAATACCTGCCCACCTACGGCGGATTGGCCGAGGTGTACATCAAGCAAGAACAGTATGACAAAACAGACTCCCTCTTCGTGCAACTCTCGGCCCAACCCGGGGGCACTCCCTGGGCCAGCTACTATCGGGGGGTCGTGGCCTACAACCAGGGAGACCTGAGCAAGGCCGAGCAGCACTGGAAAGAAGCGGTCGCAAGTGACACCACCATGGCTCCCGCCCACCACAACCTGGGTGCCCTTTACCTGGCCCAGGGCGACCCCCGCAAGGCCCTGCTCAAATTCCGCGAAGCCCTGAACAAAAGGCCCGAGACCGCCCTCTACTACTTCCACATCGCCTGGGCCCAGGAGCGATTGAATCAGAGAGCTGAAGCCCTGGCCACCCTGAAAACCATTCAGAACAAGTACATCGAAGACCAACAATACTGGCTACTGGCACGCGGCCTGAGCAGTCTCATGGCAGGCAACCCCGACGCCGCGGTCAAGGTCCTGGACACCGTGGCCGAGCAATACCCCGATAATCTAGACGCCTGGGTGCTGCTGGGGCGGGCCCATCTCGCCCTCAACCAGCCGGAAAAGGCCCGGGAGGCACTGAATAAGGCCAAAGAACTGGACGGTAAGTTCGCCGAAGTGGCCGAGTTGCTGAAGAAACTGCCCGATGAGGTGAAGGGGGACGAGGCCAAGCCGGAGGAGGCGAAGGTTACGCGCTAACTTGCGGTGGGGACGCGGGTGGCGGGGTGGAGCGCGGTCGGGTCGCGCGGCAAGTTAGCCACTTCAGCCTGCTATATCCCGCTGCCCGGCGAGTTAGCCACTTCAACCCGCTAAACTTAGCGGAATGAAACCGCTATATCCCGCCACTCGGCGAGTTAGCCACTTCAACCCGCTAAAGTTAGCCAATTGAACCCGCTAGATCCCGCCACCCAGCGAGTTAGCCACTTCAGCCCGCTAAACTTAGCGGAATGAACCCGCTATATCCCGCCGCCCAGCAAGTTAGCCACTTCAACCCGCTAAAGTTAGCCAATTTAACCCGCTAGATCCCGCCACCCAGCGAGTTAGCCACTTCAGCCCGCTAAACTTAGCGGCTTCAACCCGCTAACTCCCGCCTCCCGGCAAGTTAGCAGCTTCAACCCGCTAAACCCCGCCTCCCGGCGCCTGGCCAGGCTGCCCGAACCGTGCTCGTAGGGTGTCCACGAAGCCTCGGTGGGCCTTCTTCGATATCGGCCGAAGCGGTGACCGGTCGTACTTCCAGGCAGCGTAAAACACCCACACGAGCAGCCCCACCGTGAACGACACGTTTTGCCAGCCGTTGAGTTTCCACTGCCCCTCCCATAGCAAGTTGCCCACCTCGCGGCTGAACGGTCCGAAATAGTAAATGGGCCAGAGGTCGTCGATGGTATCCGTGCGGCCGCGGGAGCCTACAAAATCGCACAGACAATGGAGATGCGCCACCAGCATCGACCACCAGAACACCTTACCTTTCTTCACCGCCTTCCAGGCCAGCAGGGCTGAAAGGACCGTAATCCCCGCCAGTCCGTGAAACAAGAAATGGTGGTAGTCGGCATACAGCGTCGTTTCAGGCCCCCCCAGGGCGGGACTGGCGAAATCGCAGACCACACCCAGACTGTCGAGATCAGGGAGGATCCCGGCGCAGGCCACCAGCATCTTGTCCCGATCGTCCTCCAGGACCGTATCGGCTATCACCCAGCTAGCCAGAAAGTGCGTAATCGGACTCATTCTCTCTTTACCCCCTCCAATCCAGAAACCATTCCTTGCCACGCCTACTTAAATAGACCCCAATCGAATTCACTTGTAATACGTGCTGCAAGGAATCAACAGGGTCTGACGACGGCCAGCCTCCCAGCTTCAGGCCTTCCTGGTTGGGAAAGCGCTCAAAAAACTCTACTTCCACCCGGCCTCGAGGGGGATAGTCCTCCACCAGAACGGGCGGGCCGAGGCGGACGGCAGGGGTCGCTCCGGCAAGCTCGGGAGCTTCCAGGCGCTGCAGAACGGAAAGGGTCGAATAGGTCCTCAGAGACCAACCCTGTTTGCCCTCGGGAGCTACAAAAAGGCTCAGCAGCCGCACGTCTTCGCTACCCGGCGGGCGGTAGACCAACTCGCTCAAGTTCAGTTGCAGCAGCGGGACCATCGGCTGCCCCTCCCAGTCCGGCCAGCCCTCCCCTTGCGCGGCCACCGTCACCCCACCAAAGTACGAGCCTGGCTCATCGGCGAGTTCTTCCACCGCCGGTTCAAACAAAACTGCCGGGCGCATCAATTCCTCACGAAGCTTCTCCACCTCCCGCTTCTTCTTCACCTCCCGGTCAGCGGCCTTGCGGGAGGAACTTCCGGGATCAATGAATGATATAGCAACCTGCGACGAATTCTTTTCATACTTTTTCTCTTGCTGCTCGCCGGATGTGGGAGATCTCCCACCGATCCGAACAAGACCGAGCTTACCTTCTGGACCATCAACCTCTCCCCCAGCTACGATCAGTACATCCACGGTCTCATGGCCGAATACGAGGCGCAAAACCCCCACGTAAAGCTCAACTGGGTCGACCTGCCTCAATCCGCTTCTCGGCAGAAGTTGATGGCCGGTATCGCCGCCGGCGCGCCTCCGGATCTGGTCAATACCAGCACCGATTTCGCTCTCATTCTGGCTCAATACGGAGCCATCACCGAACTCTCCGAGCATCTGACCCAGGAGCAGATCGAGCGTTACTTCCCCAACCTATGGAGCGCCACCGAGTATGAGAACGGGGTCTATGCGTTTCCCTGGTACGTGACCACCAAGGTGATCATGTACAACAAGCAGATCCTGGCCAACGCCGGGCTCGACCCCGACTCTCCCCCCGGGACCCTCGAAGAGCTCGACCGCCAGGCCCGTCAGATCAGCAAAAACACCGAAGCAGTGGGCTTGATGCCCGATATCCGCATTTGGAACGACTGGGCCATGGAGGGCGCGCCCGCGGTGGACTTCAGCAGCCTCACCCCGCTCTTCACCGATCCCGAGGCGGTGGCAGTCCTGGAGCGCTATCACCAGCTCTACCAGGATGGGGTCATGCCTCCCGAGACCCTGACCGAAGGCTATCGGGGTGCCCTCGATCGCTACAAAGCCGGAAGCCTGGCTTTTCTGGAAGCCGGTCCGCAGTTTCTCCTGCGTATCAAGGCCGATGCTCCTTCCATCTATCAGGTCACCGGCATCGCTCCCATGCCCCGCACCAGGACCAACACCTTGCCTGCCGCCACCATGAACTTCGTCATTCCTCGCTCCTCCAAGCATCGAGAGGAAGCCGTCAAGCTAGGCCTGTTTCTCACCTCACCCCCGGCGCAACTGGAGTTCTGCAAACTGGTGCCCATCCTCCCTTCCACCATCGAGAGCGCCGAGGATCCGTTCTTTCAATCCGGAGGGGAGGATGAGCTGCAATCCGAAGCGGTGCGCATCTCCCTCTCCCAGCTTCCTCGGGCTCGGGACTTCAATCTGGGACTGCCTCGGCAAAAGGACCTCATGCGAAGCCTGCAAAACGCCGTGGAGCAGGCCGTTCGAGGAGAGAAACCCACAGCTCAAGCTCTCTCGGAAGCCTCTGAAGATTGGGAAAAAACGCTCGCCCCTTTCAGGAGTACCATCGAATGACCATCCAACAACTCACCCGCCAGGTCGTGGACTTTCGCGAACGCAGGGACTGGGCACAGTACCACCACCCCAAAGAGTTGGCATCAGCCCTTTCCATCGAGGTCTCGGAAATCATGGAACTGTTCCGCTTCAAGACCGCCGAAGAGGTCAAAGAGATGATGCAACAACCCGAATTTCGAGACCGGGTGGGGGCGGAGCTTGCCGACTCGCTGTTTCTGCTCTTACTGCTAGCCCATGAAAGTGGCATTGATCTGAAATGCGCCTTCCAGCAGAAGCTGGAAGTCCTGGAGCAACGCTACCCCGAAGAGCAAGCCCGGGGGCGAAACGACAAGTGGACCGCGTATAACAAACAATGAAGCGCAATCCGTGGATAGCCTGGGTTTTTCTAGGCCCAGCTCTGGTGATTTTAGGGGTCTTTACCTTTTATCCCATCTTCTGCGGAATAGCCCTTGCCTTCACCGAGTTCTCCCTGCTCCGCCACACCGCCGAGGGCCAGTTGGTCCCGCCCCGATTCGCCGGCTTCGGAAACTTCTGGAGGCTCTGGGTGGACCCATACTTCTGGAAAGCGCTGATCAACTCGCTGCTCTATCTGGCGGTGGTCCCGGTCATCCAACTGGCTTCCATCGCCCTGGCGGTCCTGGTAGACAAGCCGTTTCGGGGACGAAACTTCTTTCGTACCGCCTTCTACATCCCGGTCATAACCTCGGTGGTGGTCATCGGTATCACCTGGCGCTGGGTCTTTCGCTCCGACGGACTGGCCAACTTCCTTCTGGGCCTGGTCGGCATTCCGCCCATCCAATTTCTCACCAGTCCGGACACAGCCTTGCTCTCCATCATGTTCGTGACCCTCTGGCAGGGCCTCGGTTACTACATGATTTTGTATCTGGCCGGGCTGCAAACCATCCCGGTGGAACTCGAGGAGGCCGCCGTATTAGACGGGGCCGGACCTCGAGAAGTCTTTTGGCACATCACCATCCCCATGCTCAAACCCACCGTGGCTCTCTGCTCCATCATCAGTTGCATTTCAGCTCTCAAGGTGTTTGGAGAGATCTTCGTGATGACGCCCCAGGGGGGGCCCAACCAGAGCACCCTCACCATGGTCTATTACATCTACCTCAAGGCGTTCGAGGATTTCGACATCGGCTACTCCGCCGCCATCGCCCTGGTACTGGCCGGCGTGGTGGGCGTGATCAGTTGGATCAACGTGCGGTACTTCAAGGACGGCGGTCTCAACAGTTATGGCTAACGCTTTGCGCTGGTTCGTCTTGTGCGCCGTGGCCACGCTTTGCTTGGGGCCTTTTCTGTTCTTGCTCTCCACTTCGTTGGAGGGGGACGACGTCTTCCGTTTAGAGACCTTGGCCGACCTGCTCCCCAACCAGTTCGACACCTCCGCCTATCGGGAAGTGTTTGTAAAACTGCCCGATCTCAAATACTTCTTCTTGAACACGGCGTTCCTCTGCTTTTTCGGGGTCCTGCTGGAGCTTTGCTTTGCCACCTTGGCCGCCTATCCGCTGGCCCGCATGAACTTTGCCGGGAAGGGCTGGATCATGGCGGCGCTGCTGGCCACCATGATGCTGCCCAGCCAGGCCAACATCATCGTGAACTTCGTCACCATCCGGCAGATCGGTCTGTACGACACCCTCACTGCGGTCTTACTGCCTTCGGCGGTGAGTGTCTTCGGGATATTCTTGATGCGCCAGGCTTTTCTGGTGGTGCCCAAGGACCTGGAAGACGCCGCGCGCATGGATGGCGCCGGAGAGTGGTACATCTTCCGGCACGTTATGGTTCCCCTCACTCGACCTGCCCTAGGCACCCTGGCGCTTTTTTCTTTCGTGGCCCACTGGAACAGCTTCATGTGGCCTCTGGTGATCCTGCAGGAGCGCAGTAACTACCCGCTCAGCGTAGGACTGGCCTACATGGCCAACACCTTCGACAGCAATTTTCGACTGGTCGCGGCCGGCTCGGTGATGGCGATGATCCCGATTTTGGTGCTATTTCTGGTGCTCCAGAAGCAGTTTATTAAGGGCATCACCGCGGGAGCCGTCAAGTAAAAATCTAGGTCAACCGGCCCTAACCGTCGGTAGCCAGAGCCGGCATCTCCGTACCCAGACCCGCCGCCACGGCTCTCAATTCTTGGATCTCCATGTCCACCACCCGATCGTCAGCGGTAGCCAAAGCGGAGAGATAACGCATAATGGTTGCCTTGTCTTCGTCCGTCAACAAGCCCTTCATGGTCGAGGCCAGTTGTCGAGCCGCCGGAAGTTCGTCAATTCCGTCTAGCAACGTTTCGAAAATCAGAGTAGAAAAACCGGGAAGCATCTCTTCTCCCAGGGCATTCGCCACTTTCTTTTCTTGCTCATCGATCACACCGTCCGCGGCGACCAAAGAAGCGGCAAGCGCCGCTGCCACGGTGGGTAAATCTGCGTGCAAATCCATTAATTTCATCCTCCGGAGTCTCTGCTATAGCTCAAGATGTTAGTGGCAATAGGGATTCGGACCTTTCGAACAATAGTTCGTACTCCAGCGTGTTTTCGAGTCACTTCCTTTATAGCTCCTAGGGTAAGCGCTTGGGAAGCTGCTCGGCGTAAACCCACTTATTGAAGAACGCCTTGAGGTCTTTGCCGGTGCTCTCCTCGCAAGTCGCGACGAAGTCGGTGATCTCTGCCGATTGCCCGGCGTAGTCGCTGAGAAAGGTCTTCAGGACCTTCTTGAAGTCTTCATCTCCCAACTCTTTGCGCAGGGCATGCACTCCTCCGGCCATCAGGTTATAGGCATCACCCGAGTACATCTTTTGAGTTTCCGGGTCGCCGGGGATGTAGCCCGAGACGCGGGCGCGTGCTCGCTCGTAACGGGTAGCCATATGTCGATCGAGATCCACTCCGAAGTCGTGGGCGGCGTAGGCTGCTCCAAAGTAGGTGGCAAACGCCTCTTTCATCCAGATATCTCTCCAGCGACCGATGCTGACCGAGTCGCCGAACCACTGGTGAGCAGTCTCGTGGGCCACTACTTCGGTGGGGAAATGAATGACCGGACCATCCAGGTCGACCCGCTCGGATTCCATGGTGCGCTGGGTGTAGACGTTTCGGGTCTGGGCCTCGAAGGCGCCGCCGAAGAGCTTTTTGAAGTTGTGATTGCCCAGCACCTCAAACGGATAGTCACCCAGAAACGACTCCAGGAAGTCGAGGATCTCGGGAGTCTTGGAGAGGGTGTCCTTGGCACTTTGGTTGGAGTCGATAGGGACGCTGTTCTCGATCGGAACGCCTCGACTAGAGACCTGAGTCCAGCTTTCGAAATCTTCTGATTTAAAGGCGTTGAGGGCGACCACGTAAGGGGCCATGGGGTCTTTGGGGCTGAAGTCCAGTTGGCGGGCGCTTCCGCCCTCGATCTGCTTCTCCGACTTGGGAAGTCCGCTGGCGTGGGCCTCATAGCCGAGGGGCACACCGATCTCGAAATCGAAGGTGGCTTTGTCGCTGGGGTGGTCGTTGCAGGGAAACCATCCCCTGGTGGAGCGAGGCTCGGAGATGGTGACAAGAGCGCCTTCCACGAAACGCATTCCGAAGGGCAAGTCGAAAACGAAGGACTCTTTCACTTCGTGGGGAGCGCCCTGGTAAAGTACATCTACCTCGAACTCCTCTCCATCTCTGATCGGCTTCTTCGGAGTGACCTTCAGTTCGTTCTTCTCCTGCTTGTAGGTTGCCGCTTCGCCGTTCACTTCCACGGCCACATAGGGAAAAGGTAAGAAATCGAGGGAAAAGCTATCGAGACCCTGGGTAGCTTCGGCTTTCATGCTGGAGAGACCCAGAATGGTTTCAGTCTCAAAGTCCGGTGCTACTCTGACGGTGTAGTGTTTGGCGTCGTAACCGCCGTTGCCGATCTCTTGAATGATGTCGTTGTAGCTGTCGCCCGGAGTTCGAGCGGCTGGTTTGGAGAGGTCGAGAGTCTTGGGTAGCTCGGGGGAGTCTAGAACATCGGCGAGATCGTCGACTTCGGAGAGGAGAGACTCCGCGCCCTTCGTGATGCGAAAGATCTCTCGCCCTTGAATGCTGCCGTCTTTCCCTCTGTTGGCAGTGGCCCGATCCTCCCAGACGGCCAGATCCACTCCACGGTCGATGAGTTTGGGGAGTTCTTCAACGCTGGTGTGAGCCCAACGGTCGTCCTGACGCTTTACGATAAATCGATCGGCGGACCGGCTGGGAAGCTTCAGGCCGGCTTCCTCGGTGCGAGGAACCATCCGGTTTTTCAAGGCTCTTTGAATGTTCAAGTGAGAGGTCTCTTTTCTTTGCTGCTCTTAACCTCTCACACGATCATTAAAAGAAGCTCAAAACGGAGTGTCTGTCGGTCAAAGTATCATCACAAGAGACATGTTGGTGCTCGGCAAATCTATCCTGGGATAAAAAACAGCCCCCGGATCAACGCTTCGAAGCGGAACCGAGGGCTATATGACTCACTATGCTTACTCACTCATATCAGGGCGGCTAGTTTGCAGACCATTGACCCACGTTCCGTGGGTACCTTGCCGCAGCTGATAATCAGACTATACGGCCACCTGGTGAACCCAGGCTGGACTTCCGAGCACCAGATGTAACGAGTTTGTTAACCTTGCCAGGCAACCGATAAACGGTCGTAACCAATTGTGCGGGAATCGCCCCTTCATCGCAAGGAATGGATAAAAGCACCTCAGCATCCAGGTGGCGAAGATGGAATGGGGAGGCTACCAGATCCACTCCACTAAGTTTCCCGAGGCGCACTCCCGGCCCGGAACGCATACCTAGATTCGGCCGCGCGCCTTCTCCTACTGCCACGTGCTCGGTGACAATCAGATATCGGTAAGGCTGTCGTTCGTGCAACTGCGCGACAAAACGACCGATCTCGGCATTTCCTAAGTGCTGAAGCACCTGGCGAACGAAGCAGACATCGGCCTTAGGGAGTTCGTCCACGGAGAGGTCCAACTGGCGAAACTCGACCTTGGTGTCCTGATACTTACGCCGATTCCTATTGAGAATAGTTTCAGAAATGTCGCAGGCTAGATAGGAACCTGCCAGGTCCTGGAGCTTATTGCCTACGTTAAAATCGCCGCAACCAAGGTCCACCACGCTCGGGTTCTCTTGCTCGGTGAGGAAGGCCCGCAGGGTAGCGACATAAGGAGCAACCAGCGTACCCTCGTGCGATCCATAACCAGAAGTTGGTTTGCCCTCTGCATCCCGGCCCCAGGCACCCTGAGTGTACACCTTTTCAAAAACATCCTTGAGGCTGAGCCCGCGGAATCCGGTCCTCCACCTTATATCGGACATTATTCGTCGCAAGAACTCGATAGAAAGGACCGCTCCTAAAAACGATCTCAGACTGAAGGTCCGCCCGGAGCGAGGAGGCACTCGCTTATGACTATCGTTATTACTCATGCTCTATGGCGCTACTACTTCTCTAACCTTCGGCACACTTTCCTCCAACACTCGTTCGGGCATAATGCACTCATAGAAGAAACAACTTTAGAGATTCAGGGTTTATAAGAGCATAAACCCAAGGGGCCCGGCCAAACACAACCCCTCCCCAACCCCAAATGGCCGGGCTCCTTTCTTTTTTAGCGACGCCCCGCTGCCCCCATGTAAACCCACAATCTAGCGGACCTTGAGTTCGCTGACCAGGATCAGTTCACAGGCGCCGTTTCCGCTGTCGGTGCGAGAGAGGGAACTCTTCCAGTGCCAACCGTCGGGGGCGTCTACCCGCACGAGATAGCCCTTTATGGTCACGATATCTTCTCTGCGGACCTTTTTTAGGCGATCATCCATGGCTTCGTCCACCCCGATCATGTGCATGTTGGCGGTGTGCTGCAGCATCATCGTACCGTCCACGGTGGGGTCGCTCCATTCGCAGCGATAGTAACGGTTGAGCTTATAGAAATGACACTTCTGTAGTTCCAGAGTGTCGGAGGCCGGACCCCAGGCCACGGTAAAGTCCATGGGAGACAGATCGGCCTCGCGCCCTGTCCGATAGCGCTCGGCGATGATGACCCGCACTTCCATATCCCACTCGGCCAGCGCGGTGATCAGATAGCCGTTCCGGCTCCATTGGACTTTATCGTCCACCGTTCGTTGTACGGGCGCCCGGGGCGCCTGCTCTCGCCCCGGAGGAAAGCGGTAGGTGTGGTTCTCTTTGTAATACCAGTAACCTAACAGCAGCAAGGCAAGAAAACCGAGGAAGGCAAAGATCTTAAAAGCGAGCGCATTGTTGTTTGTGTTGGAAACCCCGGCCACCCCACTCTTTTCGCTGTGTGTCCGTTCATTCCCACCGGAGCAAAAAAGGAATCCGTGCCGTAGCCCCAAAGGAAAAGGTATGGAGAGTAGGATGTTCCAGCATATTCAGGCCCAAACAGCCCCTGCTGTATCCCTGCCCTTCCCCACCACGGAAGTGGGGGAACTCGATTAGCGTCGGTACACATGGCCGGAGTGGTAAAGGCGTGCCGGCGCCAGGGATTACCGCTACAGCTGGTCCGAGCCCGCATTTTGTTCTGATTTGCAAAGCGCTACTAAACTTAGGGTTATTCGCACTTCTGCTGGGCTGCTCGGGCTGCGTGAGGGCCAGTGACGAGAGCACACTCGAAAAGATTTTACGCACCGGTGTGGCTCGCGTTGGCTACGCCAATGAAGCGCCCTACGCCTACATGGATAGCGACCAGCGGCGGCTGACCGGCGAAGCACCCGAGATCGCCAGGATCATCCTCAAGCGCATGGGGGTTCAGCGGGTGGAGGGGGTGCTCCTGACCGAATTCGGCACCCTGATCCCAGGCTTGAAAGCTCGCCGCTTTGATCTCATCGCTGCCGGCATGTACATCACTCCTCCCCGGGCCCGGCAGGTGGCCTTCTCTAACCCTACTTATGCGATCGGTGAAGCTCTGATTGTGGCCAGAGACAATCCTCTCCAATTGCACAGCTACACCGACGTAGTAGAAAATCCGGAGGCTCGACTGGGGGTGGCGGCGGGCGCCATCCAGCGCCGCTACGCCAAGGAGTTGGGAGTGCCGGACAGCCGCCTGGTGGTCTTCCCCGATGCCCCCAGCGCCCTGGCTGGAGTGGGGGCGGGCCGAGTGGATGCTTATGCTGCCACTAGCCTCACCGCAGGCGATCTCCTGCGACGAACCTCTTCTGTTGCCGTGGAACTCGCCGAACCCTTTGAAAACCCGGTGATCAACGGCAAACCGGCGGTGGGCTACGGAGCCTTCGCCTTTCACAAGGACGACCACGACCTGGTGGCGACCTTCAATCATCATCTGGCAGAATTCATCGGAACTCCCGAGCACCTGGAGTTGATAGAATCCTTCGGATTCTCCGAGGCCACCCTGCCTGGCGACGTGACCGCCGCGGAACTGTCCCGGGAGGTTTCACCTTGAGTTTGGCTGAGTTCATGGGACCGCTGCTGACGGGGGCGCTGATCACCATCCAACTGACCGTGATGGCAGCTCTGTTCGGCGGGATCCTGGCCATTCTAGCGGGAGTAGCCAAGATGTATGGAAACGCAGCGGTACGCGCCTTCGCCTCGGTGTACGTGGAGGTCTTTCGAGGGACCTCGGCACTGGTGCAACTCTTCTGGTTCTTCTTCGCCCTGCCCCTGATCGGGATCCAACTGACCGCCATGGCGGCGGGAGTGGTGGTGCTGGCTCTCAATCTCGGAGCCTACGGCGCCGAAGTGGTTCGGGGGGCCGTGAAGGCCGTGCCCAAGGGCCAGTGGGAGGCCTGTCTGGCCCTCAACATGACGCGGGTTCAAGCCCTCCGTCACGTGGTGCTTCCCCAGGCCCTGGTGGCCATGCTTCCCCCCGCTAGCAACCTGGTGATCGAACTCCTCAAAAACACCGCTCTGGTCTCCCTGATCACCATCCCCGAGATCACCTTTCAGGCCCAGACGCTGCGAGCAGCCACTCTCCAAACCACCGCCATCTTCAGCCTGGTCCTCTTGATCTATTTTCTGATCGCCATGGTACTGGTCTACGGTTTTCGTCGCCTGGAAGCCAACCTCAGCCAGGGGCTCCACCTGGGGAGGGCACACTGATGGAAGAACAAGCCGTGTCTAACCTGGCCTTCGCCTGGGAGATCCTCCCCTTCTTGTTGCAGGGGCTCCAGGTCACGGTGCTGGCCACCGTGTTGGGATTTGCCCTGGCGCTGGTTCTGGGTCTTCTGATCGCGGTGGCCAGGCGCTCTTCGGTGCGCTTGTTGTCGTACCCCACCGCCTTCGTGGTGGAGTTTCTCCGCAGCACTCCCCTGCTGGTGCAACTCTATTTTTTATTCTACGTCCTACCCAACCTGGGGGTGAGCATGTCACCTCTGGTTACCGGCGTGCTGGGGCTGGGGCTTCATTACGCCGCCTATACCTCGGAGGTCTACCGGGGCGGAATCGACGCCGTACCTCGGGGGCAGTGGGAAGCCGCGGTGGCTCTCAACCTGAACTCCATGCAAACCTTTCGCTTCATCATCCTGCCGCAGGCCATCCCACCCATCATCCCCGCCCTAGGCAATCGGCTGGTCTCCATGTTCAAAGACACCCCGCTCCTCTCGGCCATCACCGTGGTGGAACTGCTGC
>Ga0265293_10004606_pt1 | contig 24141 bp, 23 predicted proteins | sample Munlanlewell138R_FD_192505 | JGI IMG/M metagenome (GOLD analysis project Ga0265293, IMG submission 192505) | Leachate microbial communities from a municipal landfill in Southern Ontario, Canada - Leachate well 138R | ecosystem: Engineered > Solid waste > Landfill > Unclassified | place: Canada...
AAAGAAGAATACCAAGAGCTGACAAAGGCTTTAGGTTGCCTTACAGACAGGCAAAAGCAGATAGTCCATCTATATTATATTGAAAGGATGAAAATAGATGACATAGCAACTCTCCTAGATATATCCTATCGAACAGTGGTGAATACAAAGACTAGGGCAATTGAAATTTTAAGGAAGTTGAAAGAATGATTGTCCATATTTGTCGAAACTTGCGATAGTTAAATAGAGGATTATTAGATTTTTTGTAGAATTAAATATATATTCAAGTATTTACCCATGATTTCTATCAATAATGATATTGAAAAAGTAGGGGAAGATGTAAAAGAAGTTTGGCTTACATTGTCCAAACAAAGTAAAAACGGATTATTAAAATAAAAATCAGTAATGAGGGGGATTAACTATGTCAATTAATCCAATAAGATTAAGAGGCAACTGGGATGAAGGGTATGCAATTGATTTACATACTATTTCTAGTATTTATATAGGGGACAATGCATTTGGGCATCCAGAATATGACACTAGTAGAAGTAAAATTGGGGAAATGGTTTATCAATTAAAATATAAATTTAAAAGGGAAGTAGCATATGATATAATTGAATTAATAGATCCTTTTTTGCACAGTTGGCATGCTTTAAAATTAGTAGATGTTGTAATTCCAGTGCCCCCAAGCACTAAAAGTAGGGATTTTCAGCCTGTGTACTTAATTGCAGAGTTAATTGCAAAGTCTTTAAATAAGCATTATGCTTTTGATTTGCTAGAAAAGGTCAATATAGAACAAATTAAAAATTTAACATCTGAGGAAAAAGTTAAAGCAATTAGCGGTTCTATTTTAAAGCACAGGCATTTTAAAAAGGATGTTAATATATTATTGGTAGATGACTTATATCAGTCTGGTATTACATTAAATGAAGTATGTACTGTATTAAGAAAAGATGGTCATGTTAATAATATATATGTATTAACTATGACAAAAACTAGAGGGTGATAATTGTGAAGATATTTATAGCAGGTCCTAGGGCCGTTTCGAAATTAAGTGCTGAAGTAATTAACAGGCTAGAGAGTATTGCTGATAACAACTTTACTGTTTTAGTTGGAGATGCAAATGGTATAGATAAGACAATACAGAAGTTTTACAGTGAAAAGGAATATAAAAATGTTATAGTATATGCATCAGGTGAAAAGATTCGTAACAATATAGGAAACTGGAAAACCAAAAATATTAAGGTTCTAGATAATGTTAAAGGATTCGATTTTTATGCTATAAAAGATAGAGAGATGGCAAAGGATTCAGACTATGGTCTGATGATTTGGAATGGGAAAAGCAGAGGTACTTTTAACAATATTATTAATTTAGTTTTGTTCAATAGAACTGTTCTATTGTATTTTATTCCCAACAAACAATTTTACACCATAAAAAGCATGAATGATGTTAAAAGGTTGGTTGATATAATAAATGACCAGGATATCTATGAATTTTTTTTAGATAAAACAAATGGGGTTGAACAACTAACATTAAATACATTTGTATAATGAAAAAGAGGTAGGATATGGACAGACTAACTTTTGATTATTCTAATTCGATTAATTTTATAAAAAAAGAACAAATATTGGCCTTTCAGGAAAAGGTAAGCCAAAGCCATCATATGCTCCATCATGGAACTGTAAAGGGCAGTGAGTTTTTGGGATGGGTAGATTTGCCAAGGGTCTATGATAGGGATGAGTTTGAAAAAATCAAAGCTACTGCGGAAAAAATAAGAAATCAGTCAGAGGTCTTTATAGTAGTAGGTATAGGTGGTTCATACCTTGGAGCAAGGGCAGCTATGGAAATGCTAAATCATAGCTTTTATAATGAACTTCCTAGAGAAAAGAGAAAGGGTCCTAAGGTATATTTTATAGGGCACAACATGAGTTCAGCCTATATGACGGATTTATTAGAGGCTATTGATGGGGAAGACTTATCCATTAATATAATTTCAAAGTCAGGGACTACCATAGAGCCAGCAATTGCCTTTAGACTATTAAAGGAATATATGGAAGACAAATATGGAAAAGAAGAAGCTAGAGGTAGAATAGTTGTAACTACTGATAGAAACAAAGGGGCTTTAAAGGAGCTAGTAGATAGGGAAGGATACGCTTCCTTTGTGGTTCCAGATCATATTGGAGGAAGATATTCTGTACTAACTCCTGTAGGGTTACTCCCCATGGCTGTAGCTGGGATAGATATAGAAAATGTCATGATGGGAGCTAAGGCTTCTATGGAAGATTTGTCTGGTCATATTATAGATGACAATGTTGCCTACCAATATGCAGTCATAAGAAATATTTTATACTCCATGGGAAAGACTACTGAAGTTTTGGTAAACTATGAGCCTAGTCTATTTCATTTTGGGGAGTGGTATAAGCAGTTATTTGGAGAGTCAGAGGGCAAGGATAATAAGGGGATATTTCCTGTGACTTTGAATTTTACTACAGACCTTCATTCCATGGGTCAATATATACAAGATGGAAGAAGAAATATATTTGAGACCATATTAAATGTAGAAAAAGCTAAAAAAGAAATCATCATAAAAGAAAATCATGACAATCTAGATGGACTAAACTATCTTAAGGGAAAGACAGTAGATTTTGTGAACAAGAAGGCTATGGAAGGGACTATCACTGCCCATGTAGATGGAGGAGTGCCTAATCTAATTTTCAATATCCCAGAAATATCCGATTTTTACTTTGGATACCTGGTATACTTTTTCAAAAAGGCCTGCGGTATGAGTGGCTATCTTTTAGGGGTGAACCCCTTCGACCAACCAGGTGTGGAAAACTACAAAAAGAATATGTATAAAATTTTAAGTGGGACAGAGGGACAGGAGTAGTGTCCCTCTTTTAGTTCTCATTTTCAAGAACGCAGTTCAGTATTGCAAAATTTTTTCAAAAAAGGTATTTACATTATTCAAACAATATGCTATTATTTAAGAAAAAGGTGAGGGGAATATATGAGGACAGGGAGAGTACAGGCCATAGATAGGGCTGTAATGATATTAAGACTATTTTCTGATGAACGAAGAGAGCTGAAATTAACAGATATTGCTGAAGAATTGGATTTAAATAAGAGTACTGTTCATGGGATTATTAGCACATTAAAATATCATGGATTAATTGATCAAAATGAGGATACACAAAAATATAGATTAGGTCTTTATCTTATGGAGCTGGGAGATAGGGTTTCCCATTCATTGGATATCATTGAAATCTCCAGTCCAATAATTAAAGATTTATGTAGTCAAGTAGAAGAAACCGTTCACTTAGGTACCTTAGATGGAGACGAAGTAGTTTATATAGATAAGAAGGAATCCAACCAGTCCATGAGAATTTTCTCAGCCATAGGGGCCAGAAATCCAGCCCATTGTACAGGGGTTGGAAAGGCAATGCTAGCCTATAGAGATATGGATAAGCTAGAGGAGCTCTTGCCTGATGAGCTGGTGAAGCTAACTCCACACACCATAACAGACAAAAAAGAGCTTATAAAGGAATTGAGCCAGATTAGGGAACAGGGCTATGCCTTAGATAATGAGGAAAACACTGTGGGGCTAACTTGTGTAGCTGCACCTATATTTGATAAAAATGGAGAAGCCAAATATGCCATTAGTATATCTGGACCAACTATAAGGATGAATTACAAGCAAATTGAAAAAGCCAAGGAGCTTGTAATGGACAGTACTAGAAGGATATCGAGGCAATTAGGATATAAAGATTAGTGGGCGTTATGCCCACAAAAAAATACTCAACAACAAGAACATGGTTTGGCATTGTCGAACATACGAAAGGAGGGGGTACAATAGGGTTACTCTAGACATTGATTTTAAGGATACATAAGTGATAATAAAAAAGGAGAGTGTAAAATGAAAAAAACAAGTATTTTATTAGTAAGTCTACTTTTAGTATTATCTATTTTAGCAACTGCATGTGCTCCAAAAACAGGTGACACACCAGCTGTAACTAATCCGCCAGCGTCAACCCCAGCAGAAGCTCCTTCAGGAGACAAGGTAGAGGCAACTGTGTTCAAGTTAGGGCATATTGCTGCTCCAAATACAGCATATGATAATTTTGCAAATGAATTTAAAAAGCTTGTAGAAGAAAGATCAGATGGCAGATATCAAATAGAGGTCTATCCAGCTGGACAACTTGGAGTAGATAGGGAATTAATGGAATCTCTTCAAATAGGTAATGTTCATTTTACTATAGTTACTGCATCAGATATCAATCAATTCGTACCAGATTTTGCAGTTCAAGATTTGCCTTACCTATTTAGGGATTGGGATCATGTAGAGAAATTCTTAGTATCAGATGCTGCAAAGGAAATGTTTGGCCTTACTGAATCCGTAGGTATGACTACCTTATCCTTTATGCCTAGAGGTTTTAGACATGTAACTAGTTCTAAGGGACCAATAAATACCCCTGATGATTTAAAGGGACTTAAAATTAGGGTAGCAGAATCAGAAGTTTATATAGATACATTTAAGGCTCTAGGAGCAAATGCACAAGCTATGGCATGGGCAGAGGTGTTTACTGCATTACAACAAAAAACTATAGATGCCCATGAGAATACAGTAATTACAACAAGAGACTACAAAATAGATGAAGTTCAAAAATATATGTCAGAAACTGGTCACTTCTTCGCTTTTGCAGCATTACAAATGAACTCTAACTTATTAAAGGGTATGAGTGCTGAAGATCAAGAGATGTTTACACAAGCAGGACTTGAAGCTAGTCAAACTTTAGGAAAAATCCAAAGAGAAGCAGAAGCTACTGCTAAAGAAGAGCTTATATCAAAGGGCATGGTATTCAATGAAGTTGCTGATAAAGCAGCATTTGAAGCTAAGATGCAACCAGTATATGATAAATTCTTCAAGAATCACTCTGACAAATACTTCAACTTAATTAAAGCAATTAAATAATAATAGGGGCATATTATGCCCCCTACATATGTAATCCTAAATTAAGTAGAGGAGATGAGAAGTTTGAAGACTTTGAACAAGATTAGCCATGGTTTAAATAAGTTATGTGGTTGGTATCTAATGTTGGCATTTACTATTATGACGGTTACCTATTTTGGACAGATTGTATTAAGGTATGTGTTTCAAACTGGATTCCAATGGACAGAGGAGCTTACTAGATATACAAATATTTCTCTTGTAATGATAGGCTCAGCTGTAATGGCAGGCAAAAATTCACATATTAATGTGAGTATACTACAATCAATAGTTTCAAAAAGCGCTAGAAAATGGGTTATCATATTTCAACAAATAATAACTGCCATATTCTTTGGTGCAGCTATGAAGATATCCTTTGACATGATTAAGTTAGCAGGCACTCAAGTATCTACAAATATGAGAATTCCGATGGCTTATGTGTACGGAATGTTTCCAGTGGCATTTTCAATATTAGTTTTTCAAGTAATTGTATTTATCTTAAATAGTATTTTTGTGGAGAAGGAGGAAGATTAATGGGTGGTTTATTATTTGGAAGTGCATTGGTTTTATTATTAGTAGGGGCTCCCATAGTTGTATCCTTGGGTTTATCTTCACTTTTATTTATTATACAAAATGGAATTCAACCAATAGTAGTGATCCAAAAGCTTTTTGCAGGTATTGACTCTGCTGCCCTATTAGCTGTTCCCTTCTTTATATTAGCTGGAGATTTGATGAATAGGGGTGGCATTGCAAAGAGGATTGTAAATATGGCAGGTGCTGCAGTAGGAAATATTCACGGTGGCATGGGTATTGTTGCAATTATTTCATGTATGTTCTTTGCAGCCATTTCAGGAAGCGGTATAGCCACTGCAGCAGCCATTGGTGGGGTAATGCTTCCAGGTATGCTTAGGGCAGGATATAGCAGGAGTTTTAGTGCTACAATTATTGCAGCAGCTAGCCCAATTGGAGTTATTATTCCTCCAAGTATTGCTTTTATAGTATATGCAGTATTAGCAAAGGTTTCTGTTTCAGATCTATATAAGGTTGGTTTTCCAGCAGGGTTTATTGTAGGAGTTCCACTGATGGTTACTACTTATATTCTTGCTAAAAAAAGAGGATATAAGGAGAGGGCCGAAAAGATTGCATTAGGAGAAATAGTATTAGAAGGGGTTCCAGAAACAAAGGAAGAAAATAGATTGTCAGGATTTCGTTATTTTGTAGACTCAATTTGGGCAATAGGTACACCAGTTATCATAGTAGGTGGAGTTTTTGCAGGTATATTTACACCTACTGAGTCAGCAGTAGTAGCAGTAATATATTCTATCATAATAGGAATTTATGTATATAAGGAAATGACATGGAGCGACCTTCCTAAAATATTTCTTGATTCTGCCATTTCTACTGCATCTATAATGGTTATCATGGCAGCTGCAGCACTATTTGCTTGGGTCATGGTTTATGTTCAAATACCACAAAGAATATTAACTTTTGTCATGGGTATCACAACTAATAAGAATTTAGTATTGCTTTTAATCAACATTATAGTATTGATAGCAGGTATGTTTATGGAGTCTGCATCAATACAATATATATTAGTTCCTATAGTATTGCCTATAGTCGTAGCACTAGGAGTGGATCCAGTTCATTTCGGTATTATGTTAGTTACAAACTTAGCCATAGGCATGATGACTCCACCCTTTGGTATCACCTTATTTACAGGGGCAAGAGTTTTTGATATTAGTATACAAGAAATAACAAAAGAATCTCTATGGTATCTTCTATCTTTAATATTTTCACTGATGTTGATTACTTTTTTCCCACAATTAGTGATGTGGGTAGTTAAATAAATTTAAATAGGAGGATTAACAATGAAAAAACCAGAAATAGCTAATATGATTAAGACAGGAGACTTTATGACCAATTATCATGATCAAGGTGAAGGATTTCCAGTTATTTTGATACATGGCTCAGGTCCAGGGGTAAGTGCTTGGGCAAATTGGAGACTTGTAATTCCAAAGCTTGCACCAAGTCGCAGAGTTATTGCTCCAGACATGGTTGGATTTGGCTATACAGATAGACCAGAGGGCATTGAATATACTTGGAAGGTATGGGTAAAGCAAGTAATTGATTTAATGGATGCTTTAGGAATTGAGAAGACAGATTTAGTTGGAAATTCCTTTGGAGGTGCTATGGCCCTTACATTAGCAATTGAGTATCCAGAGCGTATTAGAAGGGTTGTATTAATGGGAGCTATGGGAGTTGATTTCCCAATAACAGATGGGTTAGACTCAGTTTGGGGATATGAGCCATCTGTTGAGAATATGAAGAGAATGCTTGAATTGTTTGTGTATAACAAAAATATTGCTACAGAAGATTTGGCTAAGATGAGATATGAGGCAAGTATTGAGCCAGGATTCCAAGAGTCATTCTCAGCTATGTTCCCAGCGCCAAGACAGCAATGGGTTGATTTTATGGCTAGGACAGAAGAAGAGATTAAAAGTGTTAAACAACCTACATTGATTGTTCATGGAAGAGAAGATGCTGTTATACCAGTTGAAAACTCTTATAAGCTGTTCAATCTAATAGACAATGCACAGCTTCATGTATTTGGACACTGTGGACACTGGACACAAATAGAGCAGACTGACAAGTTTACTCAATTAGTTGACAATTTCTTAGGAGAATAATAGGCCATAGGAGGGAAATGATGAATAGACATGAAGAGCTTGCACTGGCTTTAAAGGAAGCAGAAAAAACCTGTATAGCCATAGAAGCAATTTCTAAAGGAAACCCTGATTTAGAGATTAATGATGCCTACAAAATTCAACTTATTAATATTGATAGGGAATTAGAATCTGGAAAGAAATTGACAGGTAAGAAAATAGGATTAACTTCCCTTGCAATGCAAAATATGCTAGGAGTCAATCAACCAGACTTTGGACATTTATTGGATAGTATGGAAGTAAAAGAGGGTAGTGTCTTAAGAAAATCTATGCTACAACCTAAGGTTGAGGGGGAAATAGCCTTTGTATTAAAGGATGATATAAAGGGGCCAAATGTTACTGTAGAAGATGTACTAAAAGCTACAGACTATGTGGCTGCATCCATTGAAATAGTAGATAGTAGATTGGCTAATTGGAAAATTAATATAATTGATACTGTGGCAGACAATGCATCTTCTGGTATGTATTTGCTTAGTGAAAAAAGAGTAGACCCAAATACTATAGATTTGAAAAAGGTTAAAATGGAGTTTTATAAAAATGGTGAAAAGATAAATCAAGGTGTAGGAACAGATGTATTAGGAGACCCAGCAAATTGTGTGGCATGGCTTGCTAATACCCTATGGGAATATGGGGTAGAGCTGAAAAAGGGAGAGGTAGTCTTATCTGGTGCATTTTCAGCTGCATTGGATGCTGAAGCGGGGGATACTTTTAAGGCCGTATTTACAGAATTAGGAGATGTGGAAGTTAAGTTTGTTTAATAGTGTTAGTCCCGTTGGACATAGAAAAAGGGGTGACAGTAATTGGAAAAGGTAAAAGTAGGTATAATAGGGCCTGGAAATATTGGATTAGACCTATTATATAAATTAGGCAGAAGTGAGTATTTAACACCAGAATTGATAGTAAATGTCAGACCTTCAAAGGGTATCGACTATGCAAATAAAATGGGTATTAGAACCTCTACAGAAGGGGTAGATGCCATCTTAAAGGAAGAAGACATAAAGATAGTTTTTGACTGTACAAGTGCATCAGCCCATTTTGTTCATGCACCTTTACTAAAAGATAGTGGCAAATTTGTCTTAGACCTTACACCTGCAGCAGTTGGACCGTACTGTGTTCCTGCTGTGAATATGACAGAGGATTTATTGAACTTGGACAATGTAAATTTAGTTACCTGTGCTGGACAAGCTACTGTACCTATAGTTGCTGCAATAAACCAAGCAGCAGATGTATCTTATGCAGAGATAGTATCTTCTATTAGTAGCAAGAGCGCAGGTCCTGGAACGAGAAAGAATATAGATGAATTTACTGTTACAACTGCTAGGGCACTTAGAGAAGTAGGAGGGGCAGATGATTCAAAGGTAATCATAGTTTTAAATCCTGCTGAGCCACCTATTTTTATGAGAAATACAATTTATACAAAGGTAAAAAATCCTGATATTGAGAAGATAAAAGAAGCAGTAGACAACATGGTAAAGAAGATAAAGGAATATGTGCCAGGGTATGAGCTTTTATTGGAGCCTATTATACAAGGTGATGTTGTAACTACTATGATGCAAGTAGAAGGACTTGGTGACTATTTACCTGTATATTCTGGAAATCTTGATATAATCAATGCTGCGGCTGTAAATATTGCAGAAAACTATGCGAAAAAATTGATGGGAGGTGTAGAGGTTGTCTAAGATATTTTTAACTGATACTACTTTAAGAGATGGTAGTCATACTGTATCTCATCAATTTACTATAGACGATATAAAAAATGTAGCTAAGGCCTTAGATGAGGCTGGAATTGATATTATAGAATTAGGCCATGGAGATGGTTTGACAGGCTCTACTATTAATTATGGATTTTCCAAGTATAGTGACTATGATTTGATAAAGGCAGCTTCATCTGTAATAAAAAATGCTAAACTAGCAGTCCTTCTTATACCTGGAATAGGAACTGTTGAGGATTTAGTAAAGGCAAAGGAATGTGGAGCAACTGCTGTAAGAGTTGCGACCCATTGTACAGAGGCTGATATTTCAGAGCAACATATTAGGGCAGCTAAGGAGATGGGGTTGTTTACAGTAGGATTTTTAATGATGGCCCATTTGACTGATGTTGATAGATTGGTGGAAGAGGCACTAAAGATGGAATCCTATGGAGCAGATGTGGTATATGCCACAGATTCTGCTGGAGCCATGTTGCCTAAGGATGTTACTGAAAAGATTACTGCATTAAGGAAAAACCTAAAGATTCCTGTAGGACATCATAGCCACAACAACTTAGGTGTTGCCATATCAAACAGTTTGGCAGCTATTGAGGCAGGAGCTACTTATATAGATGGTTCCTTATCAGGCTTAGGGGCAGGAGCTGGAAATACTTCTACTGACACCCTTGTGGCAGTTTTAAATAGGATGAATATAGACCACAATGCAGATCTATACAAGACTATGGATGCTAGCTCAAAGGCATTGGTACCAGCACTTCAAAGTAAGGGACTTCATCCTCATACTAATCTAGATGCTTTGATGATAGGATATTCAGGTGTATATTCAAGCTTTTTACTTCATGCAAAAAGGGCAGCAGAAAGATTTAATGTGGATGTAAGGGATGTACTTCTTGAGCTAGGCAGGCGTAAAGCAGTAGGTGGCCAAGAAGACTGGATAATAGAAGTGGCCAGCAATTTAGCTAAAAATAGATAACTTCTTTCCTCCATTATTTTATAGGACAGCAAGAGTTGTAAATACAACTTTGCTGTCCTATTTTGTCCCACGATTAAGCTATTACTTTTTGGGTATATAATAGGACAAGTTTAAATTTAGGGGGAAGAATGATGTTAGAACGAAGGCACTCGATAAAAAGCAAAATACTTACTATGTCTATTTTAGTACTTGTTATTTCTAATGTTTCCATTGGTATTTTTGGGTTTTTCATTGCAAGGGATCAATTAGATAAAAAGGCTGAAACAATTTTGAAAAATAGTGTGGAATCAGCGCTACAGATGATACATGTTGCTCAGCATAGTGTTGAAGGCGGTGATGCTTCCTTAGGGGAGGCTCAGGAAATGGTCAAGGAGCATTTAATAGGTAAGCTAGGCTCTGATGGCAAGCGTTCCATGGATTCTTCTATTGATTTAGGAGAAAATGGGTATATTTATATTTTGAGTCAAGATGGGACTTTATTAGGTCATCCTTCCTTGGAAGGGGAAAATGCTTGGGAATTTACGGACAAGTCTGATGGAAAAACCCTATTTATACAGGATAGTATAAAGAAGGCCATAAGTGGTGGAGGATTTACATACTATGATTGGTTTTTCCCAGGCAGTGAGGATGTTGGTAGGAAGGTTATATACAATAGTATTGACCAAGAATGGGGATGGATTGTGGCGGCAGGAAGTTATGAGGTGGATTTCAATAAAGGAGCCAATTATCTGCTTAAATATACGGCCATAGGAGTAGGATTTTTCACTTTACTGGTGAGTGTTTTGATGTATAATTTTTCTAGTAGGTTGGGAAAAGCTTTGGAAGGTGTAACTACTCGTGCAGAAAAGATTGCTAACCTAGATGTGACAGAGGATATATCTAAGGATTTAACCAGTAGAAAGGATGAGGTTGGTCTATTGGCCAATTCTTTCCAGAGTATTATTGATAATATTAGGGATTTTATAAGGCAAATAACCGTTGCGTCGGATCATCTAGCAGCTGCTTCTTCTGAATTGACTGCTTCCAGTGAACAGTCTTCTAGGGCAGCAGATGAAGTGGCAAGTGCCATTGAAGATATTGCCAAGGGGGCCACACATCAGGCTATGGATACTGAAAATGGTGCCAAGCATATTAATGATTTAGGAATCTTGGTAGAGAAAAATGAGGAATATGTGCTAGAGCTTAATACTTCAACTTCTGAAGTGGATAGATTGAAAAACGAGGGCTTCCAAATTCTTGAGGAGTTAGTCAAAAATACGGAATCCAATAATAGGGCCACGAAGGATATTGAAAATGTGATTTATAATACTAATGAGAGTGCAGCAAAGATTGCCAATGCCAGCAATATGATAAGCAGTATTGCTGAGCAGACCAACTTATTGGCCTTAAATGCAGCTATAGAGGCTGCAAGGGCTGGTGAAGCAGGCCGTGGTTTTGCAGTAGTTGCAGAGGAAATAAGAAAGTTGGCAGAACAATCCAATGGATTTACTGAAGACATTACAGGGATTGTAACTGATTTAAACAATAAAACTAGACAGGCAGTTTTAACAATGGAAGAAGTAGTTAGTATTACAAAATTACAAAGTGAAAGTGTAGAGTTAACTAATGAAAAGTTTGTTGGTATTGCTAAGGCCCTTGAAAGAGCTGATGCAGCCATAGGGCTAATCAACAAATCTGGAGAAGAAATAAACAATAAGAAGGACATTATTGTGGATATAATTCAAAACCTATCAGCCATATCAGAGGAAAATGCTGCAGGCACCCAAGAGGCAGCAGCTTCTGTAGAGGAACAGACGGCTACTATGGCGGAGATTGCCAATGCCAGTGAAGCCTTAGAAGAATTAGCTAGAGATATGAAGGATAGTATAGCAAAGTTTAAGTACTAGAAAACAGGAGTTGTGTCCTACTAAGTGGGACACAACTCCTGTACCTATTTTTGAGCTGCAATGGTTTTGGATAACTCTATAATACTTTCTGATAGCTGGTTTAGCTTACCTTCGATTCTTACCAATAAATATATTGATATGACGATAGGAAAGCCAAGATTAGCTACACTAGAGTATATTTCATCCATGTACCTCACCTCTTTCATACAATTATTATTTAGTTTAGAAAAGCTGGAGCTACTAAGGGCTCCAGCTTTTCTATTTATATATTAAGCTTATCTACGGTTGTAGTGACTATTCTAGCGTCACTTACCTCTACTAAATCCAACATTGATGAAGTAAATATATTGTTGGTGATTATTGAGTTCATTGCTTGGCTTACTTCCATTTCTGTCAGATCTTCCCTAGGCTGTTCAATACTTATTACAAACTTTTTGCCAGCTTCGTTAAGGAATTCCATTTCAAGTTTTTTTGTTTCCATTTAGTTACCTCCTTTCATCTTTATTTCACTTGGCTAGACTTTACTCTGACCAAAGTGATGTTACTTCAATTCGCTTTACCTTTACCAGATCCTTAGCCTGCAGGCCAGCTATGGCTGTTGCAGTGTTGTATAATGCTTCGTCATCTGCTGTTGCCTTAATTTGTGTAAAGGATTTTGGTTGTAGCTTTTGCTTTCCGTTTACTATTCCTCCGTCAAGCTCAAGCCTCAATGTCATTTTTTCCTTTAAATTTTGGATTGCCATTTTTTCACCTCCTTTTCCTAAAAGACTCTTTGTTGTGAGCCTTACATCTAATAGATAGAATAGAGAATGAAATATTACTATTGATTTTATAATTTTCCAGTGGGTCACAACTCCTATCCCTCTGTTCCTATTCTATTGATTAAGGAAAGATATGATGGTATACTTGGTATAGGTAAAATTTTATTTGGGGGTGCAGGTATGGGTAAGTATAATTTTGATGAAATTGTTGACAGAAAAGGACATAATTCTATAAAGTGGGCAGGAATGGATATGAACGGTAATACATATGATGAAGATGTGCTGCCTATGTGGATAGCCGATATGGACTTTAGGGTTGCAGATGAAATTTTGGAGGGACTAAGAAGGCCTATAGACCAGGGAGTTTTAGGATACAATTATCGTCCAGACTCCTTTTATGAAGCTATAATTGATTGGGTAGGAGAAAGATACAATTGGAAGATTGAAAAGGAGTGGATCCTTTTTATTCCTGGCATAGTTCCAGGACTAGGCATTGCAACTAGGGCCTATTCTAAGGAAGGTGATGGGGTACTTATTCAACCACCTGTATATCCTCCTTTTTATAGGGTTATAGAAAACAATAGACGGGTGAAGGTTGAAAATCAGTTGTTTCAAAATGAAGACAGATATGTAATGGATTTAAAGGATATGGAGCAGAAAATAAGCGAGAATACTAAGGTTGCATTGTTTTGCAATCCTCATAACCCTGTTGGCAGGGTATGGAGTAAAGAAGAACTTGAAAGTTATGCAAGTATTTGTATAGAACATGGTATTATTATGGTATCTGATGAGATACACTGTGACTTGACCTTTAAAGGACATAAGCATACTCCCTTAGCATCTATTTCAGAGGAAACTGCTATGAATACTATTACATTTATGGCACCTTCAAAGACTTTCAATATCCCAGGGTTATATGCTTCTGTAGCTATTATACCTAATGAAACCTTAAGGAAAGCTTTTAACCATGAAATAGAAGTTATGGAGATAACCCATACAAATATTTTTTCTGTGGCAGGATTTGAGGCTGCTTATAGATATGGGGGAGAATGGCTTAAGGAAGCATTAGTATATGTTGAAGACAATGCAGATTTTGCAGTTGATTATATAAGGAAGAATATTCCTGAGATTAAGGTTCTTAAACCTGAAGGAACCTTCTTGCTGTGGCTAGATTTTACTGGTCTAGGAAAGAGTTCTAAGGAGCTAAGTGACCTACTACTTAATAAGGGAAAAATATTATTGAACGATGGTGCAACCTTTGGAATGGGAGGAGAAGGATTTTTCAGGCTCAATATTGGCTGTCCAAGGAAGGTGCTGGAAGAAGGTCTTGAAAGAATAAAAATGGTTATAAAGTACTAAAGCATAAAAGTCTGCTTTTTGGGTATAAAATGAATAATAAATTTGGGGAGGTATGGTGTTATGAAATTAAGGGGTAAGCTGCTATTGTTCATAATATTGACCTGTATAGTGTCCATTGTACTTATTTCTGCCATTAACTATTCTGTAGCTATTAAAAAGCTGGAAGAAGTTGTGAACGATAATTTTGATTTAGAAGCTCATCATACATCGCAGGAAATGGACAAGTGGATGGAGACTCAAAAAAGATATTTAGGTGCTATACTTGAAATGATTATACAAAATGACAATCACGAGTCTGAATATATGGTAGACTTAATGACTAAGATAACAAATGACAATCCAGGAAATTTTTATTATATCACTTATAGCAATAAAGTGACTAATTTCCCTAGGGGTACAAATCTTCCTGCATCCTTCGATGGAACTACTAGACCTTGGTATATTGGTGCTATGGATACGGAGGACTTCTTCATTACTGAACCCTATATAGATGCTGTTACTGGTGATATGGTCATCACTATTTCTAAGCAGTTTAAGACTAAAGGCGGAATGAAGGGTGCCATGGGCACAGATATATCCATTAATTATTTAGTGGATTTAGCTGCCAATACAGATTTTGGGGAAGGCTCCTATGCCTTTTTAGTGGACAATAGGGGAAATATATTGACCCACTTAAATGATGAATTTAAGCCTAAAGAAGATGGTAGTTTTATGAAGGTTCATGAAATTTTGAATGGTAAGGTAGCTAACCTTAGGAACAAAAAATCCATGTTGCTAAAGGAGAGAAAGCTAGAGGATTTTGATGGAAAGGACAGGCTGTTTTTCTTTGGCAATATTGGAGATAGTGATTGGACTGTAGGCGTTGCTGTAGCCACTTCTAGTGCAATGGGTAGTATCAATAAGGTGGTATATCTTACTGTTATAGCGGCTATTGTGGTTCTAGGGATAGCTACTTTACTTGGACTATATATGGCAAATGCCTTATCAAGACCTGTGAAAGAGTCTGCTGATGTGGCAGAGGAGATTTCAAATCTAAACTTAGCTGTAGACATAGATGAAAAGTCTTTAAATAGAAAAGATGAAATGGGACAGATATACAAGTCCTTCTATATGATTGCAGAAAAACTAAAGGCTTTTATGCATGATATGGATGATTCTATTCGTTTAAATCATCAGATACACACAGAGACTTTAAGCAAAGTACAATATCTGCTAGGGCAAGCAGAGGACAACTCTGCTACTACTGAAGAATTGTCAGCAGGTATGGAAGAAACATCGGCATCTACCCTATCCATAAATGAATCTGCCCATGAAATAGAAAGGGCAATTACAGATTTTGCTGAAAAGGTGGAGGAAGGAGCTGCTACTTCTGGTGAAATAAGTGTGAAGGCTGATAAATTGAGTCGTCAGTTTATTGAAGCTAAGGACAAATCCATGGATCTTTATAGTAATGCAAGGGTAGAGATAGAAAAGGCCATATTGGCATCTAAGGAAGTAGAAAAGATAAATGTACTTTCTAATGCAATACTTGAAATATCAGAGCAAACATCTCTATTGTCTTTAAATGCTGCCATAGAGGCGGCTAGGGCAGGGGAGTCAGGCAGAGGCTTTGCAGTGGTTGCAGATGAGATTAGAAAACTGGCTGAAAACTCTAACGAAACTGTAGGAGAAATCCAACATGTTACAGAAAGCATCACAAAGGCAGTAGAACAGTTGATTGAGAGAATTTATCTTGTAATGGATTTCCTAGAGAAGGATGTGACTAAGGATTATGAACTGATGGTGGAGGCAGTAAATCAATACAAAGATGATGGGTCTTCCCTTAACAATATTATCTCAGACCTTAGTGCAACTTCAGAGGAGCTGGCAGCTACTGTAAACCAAATATCAGTAGCCATAAGGGAAATATCTTTAACTGTGGAAGAATCAACAATGGCAACTTCAAATATTGCTGAAAAGAATATGAATATGGTGGAAGCAATCAACGAAATCAACACCATAATGGAAAGAAACAAGGAGATATCCGATAGGTTAGAGGAAATAGTTTCTCAAGTGAAATTTTAGCGGGACAAGGGACAGGAATACTGTCCCTTTTTAGCGAATTTTTTTTGTTATTTAATAGGTTAAATGGGTAAGATTAGATTAAGTAAAATAATAAGGGGGTTTTTGAATGATGTTGAGAAACAAAAGAGTTCTTAGTATTTTTCTATCAATTGCCTTAGTATTAGGTATTTTGATGGGAGGAGCACCAAAGGTAGCTTTTGCAGAAGAAGGAAAGACTTTGACTATTGTCCATGTGAATGATGTTCATGGTAGATTACTGCCTGATGACAGAGAGGGAGGCATGGGATTTGGCAGATTTAAGACTAAGTTAGATGAGTTAAAGGCAGAAAATCCAAATTTCCTTTTGCTAAATGCAGGAGATACTTTACATGGTACTACCCTAATCAATGTAACTGCGGGTGAGACCATGGTCAATTTGATGAACTTGGTAGGATTTGATGCAATGACTCCTGGAAATCATGACTTTAACTATGGCACTGAAAGACTTTTAGAGTTAAAAGCCATGGCAGAATTTCCTATTTTAGGATCCAATATCCTAAAGGAAGCTGACGGAACATCGGATTTTGACCCTTATGTAATCAAAGAATTTGATGGCTTTAAGGTTGGAGTATTTGGATTGGGTACAGAAGAGACTAAGTACAAATCCCATCCTAATAATACTATTGGAATAAAATTTGAAGACCCAATTGCTGTTGCAGAAAAGATGGTTAAGGAATTAAAAGAAAAAGAAGTAGATGTGATTGTTGCCCTAGTTCATCTTGGTATAGAAGGCTCCTTAGAGACTACTTCTAAAGAATTGGCTGAAAAGGTTAAGGGTATAGATTTAATAATCGATGGTCATAGCCATGAAGAGTTAAACATGGTAGTAGGTGATGCATTATTAGTCCAAGCAGGCTACTATATGAGAAATATTGGTGTAGTAGAGCTGGAGATAGTAGATGGCAAAGTTAGCAAAAAGACTGCTAGTCTTATAAGCAGTGAAGATACTAAGGATTTGACACCAAATCCAGAGATAGAAGATGAGATAAAGAAAATAGAAGAAATCAACAAACCAATAGTAGATGTTGTTGTAGGAAAGGCAAAGGTAGATTTGTTAGGTGAAAGAGCTGATGTAAGGACTGGAGAGACTAATTTAGGAAACTTAATCACAGATGCAATGCTAAAGTCAACTGGTGCAGATGTGGCATTTACAAATGGTGGAGGTATTAGAGCATCCATACCAGCTGGAGAAGTGAAGATCCAGCATATATTGACTTCCTTCCCATTTACAAATACCTTAGCTGTGATTGAAGTTACTGGAGCAGAGATTAAAGATGCTTTAGAGCATGGAGTAGATTTATATCCAGAACAAGCAGGTCACTTCCCTCATGTATCTGGAATGACTTATAAGTTTGATGAAGGAAAGCCAGTGGGAGAAAGAATTGTTGAAGTATTAGTTAAGGGACAGCCTCTAGTAGCTGATAAGAAATATAAATTAGTAACAAATGATTTTATGGCTAGTGGTGGCGATGGCTATACAATGTTCTCAGGTAGACCTTTCCTTGCTGAGGGTGGCCTACTATCGGATGTATTGATGGAGCATTTCAAGGAAGTTGGAGAAGTGGAGCCTAAGGTAGAGGGCAGAGTTGTGGCAGTTCCAAAGGTAGAAGAAAAAGTAGAAGAAAAGTATGTAGTTAAGCAAGATGATGTTTTATGGAAGATTGCTAAGCTATTTAACACTACTTGGGAAAAGTTGGCAGAGCTTAATAATCTTAAAAATCCACATCTAATATTCCCAGGTCAAGTAATATTGATTCCATAAATATATAGATTATAAAAGATAGGAGAAAATTTTCTCCTATCTTTTTTTAAAGTTTAATATTTTTAAAGATTCCCTGTAGTTCATCGGCCAGTGTTGCTAAAGAGTCTGTTGCTGCTGTGATTTGGTCCATGGAAGCCATTTGCTCTTCTGTTGAAGCAGATACATTGTGGATTTGGCCAGTTACTTCGTTGGATAGGGACTCTGCTTCTTCTATGGAATGTAGGGCCTCGTCTATACTACTTGCAACTTTTGTTATGGCTTCAGTGCTTCTTCCCATGCCTAGGTTCATATCTCCAATAATTCTAGCTATTTCATCAAAGGTTTTTTTAGTATCATTTACCTTTTCTATTCCTTTGTTTACCTCTTCATTGCTAAACTCCATATTTTGGTTGGCTGTTAAAATCATGTTGTGGTTGTTTTTAATTATATCATTGATTTCATCAGTAGAGGATTTTGTTTGGTCTGCCAGCTTTCTGATTTCCTCTGCTACTACTGAAAATCCTCGACCAGCTTCTCCGGCCCTTGCTGCTTCGATTGCTGCATTCAAGGCTAATAGGTTGGTTTGTTCAGCTATACTTTGGATGACTATTAGAATTTCATCCATCTTTATAGAAGAATTTTTAATGTTTTCCAGTGAGGACTTTACCCTATAAGTACTATTCTTTATATTGTCCATTTGACCGATTACTTCATCTACCACTTTTTTACCATCATCTGTACTATGGAAGGCTTTTCGGTTAAGGGTCTCCACATTTTTACTTTCTTGTAGAGCTAAAGAAAACTGGTTGGCCACATTTTTCATTTCACTTGACACATTGAGTATTTCCTGTAGCTGAAGTTGAGATTTTTCAGCTATTTCATTGGCAGCTTCAGCTATGGAAGTAGATGCAGCTGAGGCTTCCTCCGTTATTGCAGCTAGTTCCTGGGATGAGGCCGCTACTGATTGGGAATTTAGCTGCGTGTCTTTGGCAAATCCTTTTATACTGTCGATTACTCTTTGGATGGATTTGGCCATTATTCCCAGTTCATCCTCCCTATTTAAGGTTTTTTCATCTAAGGTAAAGGATAGGTCTAGTTCTGATAGATATCTGGTTTTATTGCTTATATCTACAATTCTATTTGTGATTTTCCTATTGATTAGATAGGAAATGGCTAGTCCTATTATTAGGGAGATACTTCCAATGAGAAATAGGGAGTTTCTTAAGCTACCTAGCTCAGATAAGACTTCCTTTTCTGAAATATTAACTATAATGGTCCAACCCTTAGACTCTATAGGTGCATATCCTAGATGGAGGATTTCCCCATTTTCTTCGTATTTTCCTATTCCAGATTTTTTATTTTTAACATCTTCTATGATTTTCTCCACATCTGATTTAGAACTACTAGATACTCTGCTTGCTAAAGAGCCAAAATTGATTTTTGTATCTTCTCCACTGGTGGCTCCTGAAACACTATCACTACCGCTGGTAGCTCCAGACACTACTGTTGGGTGAGATACTATGTCTGCACCATCATTTAGAAGGTATGCAAAACCATTTTCACCAATTTTAATATCGCTGGCTAAATTATAAAACTCATTTGCATCTTTAAAGGCTATGATGGCACCTACAACCCTATTGTTGAATTTTAGGGGAGTAGATATTGCTACATCCATGGTATTTGTCAAGTCGTTGTAGAATGGTTCAGAAAAAAAGGACTCACCCTTATTTGCTGCTTTAAAATAGCTATAGGCACTGACATTTAGGGTTGAACCATTTTCTAAGGTTAGATTGCCCTGTGAGTCAGCTATACCGATGGCAGATAGGTTTAATCGTTCTTTTTCCTTTTTAAGTATTCTTGATTTTTCTACCCAATGAACATCAGAATCTCCCAACATATCGAAGTTGCTTAAAGGGTCAATAGAAGAAGTATACATTTTAATTCTTGAATCTACAAGATTTGCCGAGTCTACTGCCTTATTTAATATGGTTTCTTCTGTTGTACTAATCAAAGAATTTTTTGCAATTAGATAAGTAGTAGCTCCTACTACAACGGACAGTGAAATAATAATCAAAGCCACTGTTAATAGTAGGGCCGTGGCAATACTCTTAGAACTCTTTACAACAATTTTATCTTTTGCATTATTCAACATCTTCACTCCTTGCATCTATGGGTTTATATAAATACTATTATACCCTATATTTGCCATAAAGCACATAAAAAAATAATTTAGCAATATAATTTTAAGGGAGAGAACTCTGTAAGGGTTGGAATATTATTCTAAATTGACTTTAACGCACTTAAGTAGTATACTATTACCATGAAAATATGGTAGCTTGACTCTGTATTTAGGACATGTAATCATGTCTTTAATAAAATATAAGGGGGAATATTTGTGAAAAAGAAAATACTTTTATTTGTTTTGGTAGCAGTATTAGTATCAGCCACCTTAGCAGGTTGTGGCTCTAAGGAAACCTCTAGTTCAAATGGTGATGTGATTAAGATAGGTGTATTTGAGCCTATGACAGGAGCCAATGCAGCAGGTGGAGAAATGACTGTAGAAGGTATTAAGCTTGCTAATGAAAAGGTTGGTACAGTATTAGGCAAGAAGGTAGAACTTGTAATAGTTGACAACAAGTCTGATAAGGTTGAGGCAACAAATGCTGCGTCAAAACTTGTGGACAAGGATAAGGTTGTTGCAATTATAGGAAGCTATGGTAGTTCCCTTTCTATGGCAGCAGGAGATGTGGTTAAGGAAGCTAAGGTTCCAGCTGTTGGCTGTTCACCTACTAACCCACTAGTTACATTAAATAATGATTATTATTTCAGAGTATGTTTTATTGACCCATTCCAAGGTACTGTTATGGCAAACTATGCTTTTAATGAGCTTGGAGCAAAGAAGGCAGCAATCATCCAAGATGTGCAGCAAGACTATTCTCTAGGTCTTTCCACATATTTTGAGGAAGCCTTTATTAAATTAACTGGTTCTGCAGGTTCCATAGTAGGAAAGGCAGCGTACAATACTGGAGATCAAGATTTTTCAGCTCAGTTAACTAATATTAAGGCTTTAAATCCAGATGTAATATTTGCACCAGGAAATGATGGTGAGTCTGCATTACTTATTAAACAAGCAAGGGATTTAGGTATTACTACTCCTATACTTGGTGGAGATACTTGGGAATCACCACAGTTCCTTGAAATCGGAGGTTCTGCAGTGGAAGGTATAGTATATAGTACTCACTTTACAGCAGAAGCACCTGTAACTGAAACTTCTAAAACATTTTTAGCAGACTATAAGGCTAAATTTGGTAAGGAAGCCAATGCTTTTGCAGCTTTAGGATATGATGCTTATATGGTTATTATAGACGCTATTGAGAAAGCTGGTTCAGCTGATCCTGTAGCTATTAGAGATAAAATTGCAGGAACTACAGACTTTGTAGGTGCAACAGGAATCATCACTTTAGATGTGAATGGTGATGCTGTTAAGTCAGCAGTTATCAATAAGGTAGAAAACGGTAAATTTGTTTATCAAACTACAGTTGAGCCTGTAAAATAAGCTAATAAATGGAGGAAATACTATGAATATGAGCATGCAAGAGTTCCTACAACATATGACTAACGGTATATCTTTAGGGAGTCTTTATGCTCTGATTGCCATTGGATATACTATGGTGTATGGGATTTTAAGGTTAATCAACTTTGCCCATGGAGATATATTTATGCTAGGGGTTTATCTAACCTTTTATGGTATATTATTTACTCCTATACCTTGGTATATAGTGTTTATACTTGCTCCAGTTCTTACTGGTCTTTTGGGACTACTATTGGAAAGGCTTGCTTATAAGCCTTTGAGGGGTTCGCCTAGGATTACTATTCTTATATCTGCCATAGGGGCATCCTTCTTGTTACAAAATCTAGGTATATTAGTATTTGGGGGAAGGCCAAAGGCCTTCCCAACTCCTGTAATATTGGATAGGGTTTTGAATATTAGGGGAGTGTCTGTAGCCATTGTAAACTTTATAATTCCAGTAGTTACAGTAGTCCTTTTAATAGGTTTGAACTTTTTTATTCAAAAGACGAGGACAGGTATGGCAATGAGAGCATTGTCTAAGGATTATGAGGCTGCCAGCCTTATGGGGATAAATATTAATGGAATAATATCGGTTACTTTTTTCATAGGTTCTTTTTTGGCTGCCATGGGAGGTATTATGTGGGGTATTAAATATCCTCAGCTTATGCCGCATATGGGTGTATTACCTGGACTTAAATGTTTTATTGCAGCAGTCATAGGTGGTATTGGTGATATTACTGGTGCAGTTTTAGGAGGTTTTATTCTTGGACTTGGTGAAATTCTTCTTATAGCTTTTTTACCAGAGTTGACAGGTTATAGAGATGCCTTTGCCTTTATATTACTAATTATTATACTCCTTGTTAAGCCTACAGGTTTAATGGGAGAAAAAATAGCAGAGAAGGTGTAGCCTATGAAAAAGAATAGTGTACTTTTCAATTTATTGTTAATAGCTTTAGTCCTTATTGGACTAATAGTTTTAAATCTTTATTTGGATAATTATAAGATTAAGATTATTAATCTTTGTGGGATTTATGCGATTTTAGGATTGGGTATGAATCTAATCAATGGGTTTACAGGACTTTTTTCTTTAGGTCATGCAGGATTTATGGCTATAGGGGCCTATACAGTAGCTATATTGACTATGCCCCTAGAAGCAAAAGAAATGAACTATTATATGAAGCCTATGGTTCCTTTTCTTTTAAATCTTAATTTGCCTTTTATTTTTGCCCTTATAATGGGGGGAATTATGGCAGCTATATTTGGGTTTTTAATAGGTGCTCCTGTATTAAAGCTTACTGATGATTATTTGGCTATTGCAACTTTAGGGTTTTCAGAGATAATTAGGATAGTTTTTATAAATATGCAAAGCATCACTAATGGTTCCCTTGGATTAAAGGGGATACCTCAGATGAATAATAAGTTTATTGCAGATATCTTTGGTGTAAGTCCTAAGATTAATCTTTTGTGGACTTGGGGTATAGCCATACTTACCATAGTATTTATGAAGTTTTTGATGAAGGGAAGCTATGGAAAGGCATTTAAGGCAATCCGTGAAGATGAAATAGCGGCTAGGTCAATGGGAATAAATTTGTTTAAGCACAAGGTCATGAGCTTTACTATTGGTTCCTTTTTAGCAGGAATTGGAGGAGGGCTTTTAGCTGTACACCTTGGAACTATTGACCCTGCTTTGTTTAAATTTGCCCTTACATTTAACATCCTTTTAATTGTAGTATTGGGAGGGATGGGGAATATAAATGGTACTGCTATTGCTGCCATAGTAATTACAGTAGCCATGGAGGCCCTTAGGTTTTTAGATGAGCCCTTAAATTTTGGTTTCTTTACTACTCCTGCATTACCAGGTCTTAGAATGGTGGTTTTTTCCTTGGCTTTAATGGTCATAGTTATATTTAAAAAGGATGGGTTTATGAAGAGTGCCCTGGAGAAAGTGAGGGGTAAGTATGCTAAAAATTAATAATATGACTATGAAGTTTGGTGGAGTTGTGGCAGTAAATAATTTTTCTGCCCATATAAAGGACGGGGAGATAGTAGGGTTAATTGGACCTAATGGGGCAGGGAAGACTACTGTATTTAATGTGGTGACAGGTGTCTATAAGCCAACGGAGGGCAATGTAATGTTTGAACCAGAGGGACAAAGTCAAATTATATCAAATCTTCGCCCTGATCAGATTGCCCATTTGGGAGTGTGTCGTACCTTCCAAAATATTAGGCTTTTTAAGGAGTTGTCAGTTCTTGACAATGTATTTATAGGAAACCATCTAAGGCTAAAATCAGGTATTTTTTCCTCTGTACTTAGGCTACCTAAATATTCAAAGGAAGAGGGCCAAATGATG
>Ga0265293_10004608_pt1 | contig 24131 bp, 13 predicted proteins | sample Munlanlewell138R_FD_192505 | JGI IMG/M metagenome (GOLD analysis project Ga0265293, IMG submission 192505) | Leachate microbial communities from a municipal landfill in Southern Ontario, Canada - Leachate well 138R | ecosystem: Engineered > Solid waste > Landfill > Unclassified | place: Canada...
GGAGGGGGGTGCGGGGGGAACCTTTTTTCTTTTGCAAAAAGGTTCCCCCCGTGCAAACTCAAAAGAAATACATAATGCTGAGTTTGGGGCAGAGCCCCAAAAACAAATCAGAGTTTCCTTTTGGCTTTAAGTCGCATATAAGGTTTTAGCGGCAGGTTTTAGCCGCATAAGGTGGTTGCCATGTTAAAGAATCTCATCATTGTTTTAGGCGCTTTGATGCTTAGCGCTTGTGCGTCGAAAGAGACCTTAGTTGAGATACCGCGAGCGCAGGAAGATAGTGTAGAGATGCGCCAAGCGCGTATAGTAGAACGTCAAGCTCTCGTAGATCGTATTCGCACACAAGGCGTAAAGGATGAAGCGGTTTTAAACGCAATATTGTCGGTACCGCGCGAGGATTTTGTGACGCAGCCCGCGCGACATCGCGCGTACGAGGATAGAAGTCTACCCGCGGGATACGAACAATCGACTTTGCGCCCAAGTTTGCTCGCTGCCATTATCGAGGGGCTGCGCCTAGAACCTAGCGATTCTGTGCTAGAGATAGGGACGGGTAGCGGCTATATGACAGTGTTACTCAGTCGTTTAGCGCGAAAAGTCTACAGCATCGAAATATTAGAGCCCTTGGGGCAACTCGCCGCATATAATATAGAACAAGGTGGCTATAGCGATATTGAGCTTAAAGTGGGCGATGGCTACGAAGGCTGGGAAGAGAAAGCGCCGTTTGACGCGATCGTTGTTAGCTGTGCACCTGATGGCGTCCCCAAACCCTTAGTTGAGCAACTCAAAGAGGGGGGGAGGGTCGTTATTCCCGTTGGCACTCAGACGAGCACGACTTTGTACTTTATGCACAAAGAAAACGGCGTCTTAGTTGAAGATGCGCGAAAAGATGTATTGATTCCTAAGATGCAAAAACCTCTTAAACTCGATGCCATCGAGGATGAATCAACGAATAACTAGCGCGCGTCGATGAAAAAATTTTGATGAGGGAGGAAAACGAGTTCCCCCCCAATATCCTGAAAAAAGCGACTGCTAATTTACGGCACTACGCTCTGTCCATACTGGAGCGTTTTGCTTTTTGGCGCTTGATCTCTTGTAAAAAGACAAGATTGTCTTTGTGGAATTGTCGGAATGCTACGGAGAGCATGAGTTTTATACGGTTGAGCTGGTTAACTTCACTGGCGCCTGGATCGTAGTCGATAGCGGCAATGTTAGCTTTAGGATAGTTCTCGCGCAAAACCTTTATCATGCCCTTGCCCGTTACGTGGTTAGGCAAACACGCGAAGGGCTGTAAGCAAAGAATATTATTCACGCCCATGTGAATAAGTTCTAGCATTTCGGCGGTGAGGAACCAGCCTTCACCAGTCTGATTGCCGAATTGTAAATACGGCTCAGTGAAGTCCTTGAGCTCGTGAATGCTGGGTGGTGCCTCGAAACGCTCGCTGGCTTGAAGCGCTTCCTTCATAGGTTTTTGGTAAAATTCGATGAGTTTAACTAAAAGCTTCCCAACGATGGAGCTTGCTTTAGATTTGCCCAAGTACTTGTGGTTGTATTCGCTATCGGCGATAGTATAGAGGAAGAAGCCCATAAGATCGGGGACAACGGCCTCCGCGCCCTCGCTCTCGAGTATGTCGATCACATGATTGTTCGCAGTGGGGTGGAATTTGACCAAGATCTCGCCGACTATGCCTACACGTACCTTTGGAACGTCGTATAGGGGTAGAGCATCGAAGTCTGCTACGATTTCAGAGCAGTTGCGCTTGAAGTGATCAAAGCGCGCAATATTAATATCGGCGCAAACCCGTTCGTTCCACTTTTCGTAGAGCGCTTCTGCGCTACCTTTGGTGGCTTCGTAAGGACGCGTGCGGTAGAGGCAGCGCATGAGAAGGTCACCGTAAACGATGGCCTGGACGGCGCGGTGCAACATTTGGAAGTTGATTTTCATGCCCGGGTGCTGCTCAAAGCCTTGTGCGGATAGCGCGATCACGGGGATGTGACCGAGTTGGGCGTCGCGTAGACCCTTGCGGATGAAGGCAGCGTAGTTGGTAGCACGACAGCCACCACCAGTTTGTGTAATGATAACCGAGGTTTCATGGGGATCGTATTGTCCAGATTTCAGCGCTTTGATAATTTGGCCTGTGGTCAAAATCGACGGATAACACGCATCGTTATTGACGTACTTCAATCCTTCTTCTACGGCTTCGTGGTCGGTGTCTGGGAGTACTACGAGATTGTAACCCGAGTAGTGGAAGGCCTTCTCAATGAGTCTAAAGTGTATAGGACTCATCTGAGGGCTAATGATGGTGTGGGTTTTACGCATCTTCTTGGTGAAGACTGGCCAGTCGTAGTCGAGCTTGTGCAGTTTGGGCTTGTAGTTATGGCGCTCGCGATCTGCTAGAGCCGCCTTGAGCGAACGTATGCGAATGCGCGCAGCACCAATATTGTTACCCTCATCAATCTTGAGCGACGTGTAGATTTTTCCACCGCTAGATAAGATCTCGTGGACTTGGTCGGTGGTCACAGCGTCAAGCCCGCAACCAAAGGAATTGAGCTGAATGAGTTCGAGCTTCTGTTGCGTGTTCACAAAGCGAGCCGCTGCATACAGGCGAGAATGGTAGACCCACTGGTCAAAGACGCGCAGAGGATCGTCCATCTGACCTCGGTGAGAAACACTATCCTCGGTTAAAACGGCAATACCGAAGCTCGTTATCATCTCGGGGATTCCGTGATGTATCTCGGGATCGACGTGATAGGGGCGACCCGCTAAAACGACGCCGCGCGCATTCGTCCTTTGTATGTACTCAAGCGCCTCGTCGCCAGCGCGCTGGATGTCGGCTTTGTAGTTATCGCGCTCGGCAAAGGCGAGTTCACTTGCGCGTTTGACCTCCTCAAGCGTGAGATCTGGATAATCCTTGCTGAACTCCTCGTATAGGCGTACATGCAAGTTTTTTCTATCATCAAGGTTGAAGAAAGGGTTTCGGTAGGCGACGTTATTGCGCTTAAAAGAATCCGTATTGTGGCGGATTACCTCTGGATAAGATGTGACGATTGGGCAATTATAATGATTAGTTGACGATTCAAATTCTTTTTGCTCGTACGGAATGCAAGGATAGAAGATAAAATCAGGATTTTGTTCGACTAGCCACTCAATGTGCCCGTGCACAATTTTAGCAGGGTAGCAGGCCGATTCGGAAGGGATGCTCTCTAGCCCCTTCTCATAAATTGCCTTTGTCGAAACAGGCGACAAAAGTACACTAAAACCTAACTTCGTTAAGAAGCTGTGCCAGAATGGGTAGTTTTCATAAAGGTTTAAAACCCTAGGAATTCCTACCACTCCACGTGTCGCCTCTTCGGGCGTTAGTGACGTATAATCGAAGGTTCTATCGTGTTTATAGCGATATAAGTTCGGTATTTCCGAGACTTTGTTACCAGTAACTGGGCGCTCGCAGCGGTTTCCCGAAATAAAACGCTTGCCATCGGGGAAGCGATTGATCGTTAACAAACACTTGTTGGTACAAGCCGCGCAACGCATGTGGCTAACGTCGTTCTTAAACGACAACAAATCCTCAGCTTGACGCATGGTGCTGATCGTACCCTCAACGTGGCGCTCGCGCGCGATGAGAGCCGCTCCAAAGGCACCCATGAGCCCAGCGATGTCGGGACGCGTCGCTTTTAGCCCCGCGACGTTCTCGAAAACACGAAGAACTGCATCATTATAAAACGTTCCACCCTGCACAATAACGTTTGTTCCCATCTGCTCGGGATTGCGCAGTTTTACGACCTTGTAAAGCGCGTTCTTGATAACCGAATAGCACAAGCCCGCCGAAATTTCACCAACGCTTGCACCCTCTTTTTGAGCCTGCTTGACGCGTGAGTTCATAAATACTGTGCAGCGCGTACCCAAATCGATGGGGCCAGGCGCAAAGTATGCTTCGCGCGCAAAGTCGGAAACGCTGTAACCAAGCGACTTTGCAAACGTTTCAATAAAGGAACCACAGCCCGAGGAACAGGCTTCATTGAGCATAATGCTGTCGATGACCCCGTCGCGAATGCGCAAGCACTTCATGTCCTGCCCGCCTATGTCCAAAATAAATTCGACTTGGGGCAAAAAGTGTTGAGCGGCCTTATAGTGCGCTATGGTCTCGATCTCCCCATCGTCCACACACAACGCCTCCTTTATCAAACCCTCGCCGTAACCCGTTACGCAAGCGCGACCGAGCTTGAGCGACTTGGGGAGTTTCTTGTCTAAGCGCCGCAACTCATCCAAAACGCGGTTCAGAGGCTGACCTTCGTTACTTCCGTAAAAATGGTATAATAATTCTCCGTCTTGGGAAATTAATGCAATTTTTGTCGTTGTGGAGCCCGCATCGATGCCTAAAAATGCAGTTCCTTCGTAGGTCGCTAAATCAGCTCTCGCTACCGACGCACCCGCGTGCTCCCTCACGAACTCTTCGTATTCTTCTTGCGATTTGAATAAGGGCTCCAAGCGCTGTGTCTCTTCGAGCAAAAAGTCGTTGTGGTCGATCATGCGCTCTAAAATTTCGCCAAAATGAATACCCGCATTCTCACGCGATAAGAGCGCGGCACCCATAGCTACAAACAAATGAGCGTCTTCGGGTATAAGTACTTCATCATCCGATAAATTTAAAGTTGTGATGAAGCTCTCGCGCAGAGATCCCAAAAAATGCAAAGGACCGCCTAAAAGCGCGACTTTCCCACGAATCGGGTGTCCACACGCTAGCACGCTAACCGTTTGGTTTACTACCGCCTGAAACACCGACGCCGCGATATCCTCGCGTCTGGCGCCCTCATTGAGCAGTGGCTGTATATCCGTCTTGGCAAACACGCCGCAGCGCGCAGCTATTGGGTAAATAATTTGTTTCCCTCGAGCGAGCTCGTCTAAGCCCGCCGCATCGGTTTCTAGGAGTGAGGCCATCTGATCGATAAATGCGCCAGTCCCACCTGCGCAGGTTCCGTTCATCCGCTGGTCTAGTGTCGCTCCAAAGTACGTGATTTTTGCATCCTCGCCGCCCAATTCGATGGCGACGTCTGTTTGCGGAATAATGCTCTCTACCGCCTTGCTCGAGGCAATAACCTCTTGGCAAAACGGCAAATCTAATGCCCGCGCGAGTCCCAAGCCCGCCGACCCCGTCACGCTCACTGTGATGGTGTCGCTGCCGAGTTTCGCTTCAATTTCGCGCAAAATATGCCCGACCGCCGTGCCTATTTCCGAAAAATGCCGCCGGTAGCTTGAGTAGAGCTCTTTGCCATCTGTACAAATGGCTACTGCCTTCACTGTTGTTGAACCAACATCTAAACCAAGATGCCACATATTAAACCTCAAAGAAACAATGGTGCATATCGCACACATACCTACACTTAATATTTATTCTACACTAGCGCAAGCAGGATAGATATAGAATTAACTTTAGGCGTTGTCTGCATTTTTTGTGGGGGGCTTCCCCCCTACGCGCAAGCTTCCCTCACAATTCGCTAAGTTCCGCTTTATTTTGTGCGATGTTTTCGCTAAACGCTCAACCATCGCACAAAATGCGTCACTAAGCGAATTCCTCGGGTGATCTTGCGCTACCCCCCCTCGCTTCACTACGCGCGTTAAAAAAACATGGGTTTTCCTGCCTAGCGTCCTTTTTTAGCATGTACAGCATAGATTTTTAGCATGTACAGCACAGATCCCAATGGCGGCCATTACTAGCCTTGCCATGCACAATCCTTGACTGCTGCTTTGAGTTTTTCTTTTACACAAGTCGCTGCAATCATTGTGAGTTCGAGTATAGCAAGCCCGAGAAGTGACCCGATCGGAGCACGAAAGCTAGACATTTTTACGCATGACGCATACTTTGTCTACCTGCCAAGGGCAGGGTGCTCTATACGTTTGAAAAGTGAATTTATGTCAAAAAAAGATATCGATGAGAGTGAAAAGCTGATAAAACATTTGTTATCTAGTGATCCCCTAGAGCCAGTGTATCTGATCTATGGCGAGGAAAGCTACATAATAGATGAGGCCATCGAGCTTTTAGCGAAAAAGCGCTTTAAGGGCGAGGAGATTGATGCGCTTTCGTGGGAGCAGTATAGGGCTGCGGATAAGGATCTGCAGTTCCGACGCGTAGTCGATTCTCTGCGCACGGTGTCGATGTTTGGGGGACCCAAAGTCATTATTTTGCGCGAAGCCGAGGTGCTTCCTGAGTCTTCTTTGCAGCTGCTTGTCGAGTATGTCAAAAAACCTGCGCAGCGCGCGCACCTCGTGATAGTGGCGAGCAAACTCGATATGCGAAAAAAATCTTGGGCTAGCCTTAAAAAAGGCGCATTTTCGGCACAATGCGCCCCACTATCGGAATACCAAGCAGCATCGTGGATTGCGGAGCAGGCGCGCTTAAAGAAAATAAATTTAAACCGCGAAGCCATTGATTATTTGTCGATGAGTATTGGGCCAAACCGTTCGATGATTGCGCAGAATCTCGAAAAAATCGCCATCTGCTTTCCCGATGCACAGAGCATATCGCTTAAGGACATAGAGGATCATGTAGTCGATACACGGGAGCGCAGTGTCTTTGAGCTTACACGCGCAATCTCAAAGCGAAAACTCGAGGGCGCCATGCTGGCTTTCCGAGCGTTGATAGCCCAGAACCAAGATCCTATTGCGATTAACGCCATGATTGCTCGACAAGCGCGCATGTCCTTGCAGGTAAAGTTGGCTCAAACACTGCGCTTATCAGATCAAGACATGATGTCGCGTTTTAGAATTCCTTTCTTTGCACTCAAGGAATATAAGGAGGCCGCTCATAGTTATAGTTTAGGGGAGCTTTATCGCTTACACAGCTTATGCTTTGAGGCCGATAGAGAGCTAAAATCGATGCCAATACCAAAACACTTGGTTATTGAGAAACTACTCATCGCAAACCATGGTAAATGAAGACGGGCGTTTATTCCGAAATTAGCGAGCAGCTTTCTGCGTTTTGTGCGTAAAAACTACATTTGACCTAATAAAATATACGTCTTAATCAATATTTTTAAATATTATACGTCAATCCTAATAAAAACAGCAGGTATTTACTTATGTATGATTTTACTACACACTACGATCGCAGTGATTTAGGCTCCTATAAGTGGGAGGCAGCAAAGAAACTCAACCACCATTTTGATCCCACATGCATTCCGCTTTCGGTGGCAGATATGGAATTTGCTACGGCACCTGAGATCGTCGAGGGCTTAAAGAGCTACCTCGATACTGTGATTTTGGGTTACGCGGCGCCAACGAAAGCCTACAAAGAAGCGGTACAGAATTGGATGCTTTCGAGACATCAATTCGCGCTAGAATTGGACGAGATTGTTAATACCAGTGGCGTTGTTCAGGCGCTGTTTAACGCTGTGCGCTCCCTGACAGAAGAAGGCGATGGTGTCATTATTATGCCACCTGTTTATTACCCCTTCTTTAGAGCGGTGGAGGCTTCTCATCGCAAAGTGCTTCGCTGCCCGCTTATTGCGGGACAAGAGCGCTTTGAGATCGATTTCGACAAATTTGAGCAATTAGCGGCTAGCGGCGAGGCTAAGGCGCTGATGTTTTGTAGCCCGCACAATCCAGTTTCACGTGTGTGGACGCGCGAGGAGTTAAAACGACTAGAAGCTATCATTTTAAAATACGATCTTTTGCTCCTCTCGGATGAAATTCATGCCGACCTCTGCATGCCAGGACACAAACACTGTGTATTTGCCTCGCTCTCTCCTGAGTTGGCGCAGCGCAGCGTGACTTTTTTGGCAGCAACGAAATCCTTTAATATCGCGGGTTTGACGCTGAGCAGCATTATCATTAAAAACGCCGAGCTACGTGAAAAGTTTAAAGCTGGCTTGCAAGCTGTAGCTCTACATTCTATCTCGGGCATTGCCTACGAGGCTACACGCCTTGCCTATACTCGCGCAGAGCCATGGCTAGATGCCGTTATTGAGATTGTTTATCACAACTACAAAGTGTTTAAGCGCTTTATCCAAGAGCGATTACCACAGCTCAAGCTATACCCACTTGAGGGAAGCTACCTCGCCTTGCTAGAGGAACGCGTCTTGGGGCTAGACAAAGAGGCGCTGGAAACTATGCATATTAAAGCGCAGCTCTACCTTGATGAGGGGTATATATTTGGCGAGGAGGGAACAGGATTTTCGCGCTTTAACCTAGCGGTTCCCACCGATGTGATAGAGGCTGCACTACTGCGACTAGAGCTTGGCATTAAAGAGCTGTTGAGCAGCAAAAACTGATGTTTTTTGAGAAAAACGAAAATGGGGGGTAGCGCCGGATCGCCTCCGTAAAAATGCGTTACGAACGCATATTGTGCGCTGGATGCGCGAATAGCAAATACAGCGCACAATATTTTGCGTTCGTTATCGCATTTTAGGAGGAAGCCGGCGCGTAGGGGGGCTTGGCGCCCCCCACAAACAGTGCGCTTTATTTTTTGACAAGTTTTATAATCGCTAAAAGTATGACAGCGCCTACGAATGCGACGAGTAGGGACCAGAGGTTGAAGCCTGTGGCGCCAGCTTTACCTAAAAAGTTCATGATGTAGCCGCCGATGAAAGCTCCGATGATGCCGACGACGATATTGATGATGATGCCTGAGCGCATGCTCATGACGAGGCCGCCGAGCCAGCCAGCTAGGGCACCGATGGCGAGCTATGAAAGAATGTTAATTAGCATTGGGTCTCCTTTAGAATTTTGCCCCCTCTGTGAGGGCAGTGCCAAAGTTAATGCCATTGATTGAAGTTGTCGAGGGAGCAAAATGCAGCGTCGAGATCGCTTTGGCAGGAGTTGTGGAGGCTTGAATTCTGCGGCGCCGAACAATGCGAGTATGCAGACCAGTCTGCCCAAATTTTGTTCTGGCCGCTACCAAAGCAGATATAAAGATGATCTAGCTGAAGCATCTCCGAATAAACAACATTGTTACCGTTGCCAACCATGATAAAGTTTCGACCCCTTCCACCATGAATGGTGCTATTTCCGTTGCCTGTGCGGATTTTATCGTTCCCAGCGCCGCCCCAAATGGTATTTGCGCCATTTGCGGCAAGGATGATATCGTTTCCGTCACCGCCTCGCAGTTGATTGTAGCTCTCCCCGCCGTCGATATAGTCGTCGCCAGCTTCGCCGTCGATGAGATCAACGCCAACTGAGCCGTAGATTTTGTCGTTTCCAGCGCCAGCGTAAACTTGGTTAAACCCTGCACCTAGGCGAACAACATCGTTACCAGCACCAGCGTAGATTTTGACTTGGCCGTTGCCGCTGTTGATGCTGTCGTTCCCATCACCAGCTTCAATGACGTGGTGGCCTTCGGCTGTGGTGATGCTGTCATCGCCGTCGAGGCTTGCGATGCAGTGGTGATAGCCTTTGGGGACGTTGATGCTGTCGTTTTCGTTGCTACCGATGATGAGCGCGTTTTTGTGAGTATAAGGGCTTTGATCTTGCGTGATTTGGCAGATTCCGTTGATTGTGCAAGTCCAACGATTTTGCAAAGTGTAGATGTCGACTAGCCCTAGACTGTTGTCGCGTATCCAGTCTGCGAAACTGCGGCCACAAAAGTAGATGTGCATGTCTGAAGCGTTTCGTGGCGCTTTTGCATCATATTGTGTGGGGTTTTCGACTTTGTTGAGAATTTTATTGAGATCTGAGGGGCCAATGCTGAATGGCGGCGGTAGTTTTTGGCTGTAGGCGTGGCCTGTTTTTTGTGCATAGCTCAAGAAGTACAGGTTATGGGCGAGTAGGTAGTCTAGTCCGTTGAATTCGCCTTCAAAGTATCGGGCGCCAAAGCGATCTTTTACGGTGAGAAAATAATTTTCGCCCATCCAGCCGGGTTTTGGGTTTTGGCAACTAGAGCCGCTGCAGGGACCAGCGCAGGGTGCAGAGCGGAGTATTTCGTGTATACGCCAGAGAGGATAGTCCGTGCTAAGCGGGCTGTCCCAAAATAATGCGCGCATGAGCGAAAAAATATCGCGTCCTGCACCAAGAGCGTAAGCATTGAAAGTGCTTTCATCCCAGATTTCGGTGTAAGCAATGACACGCAATATGATGTTATAGTTGTAGTTATTCTCAACCTTCCAAAACTCCCAAGCGAGGGGTAGTACGCGTTTTGCGCCATTGTACGATAAGCGCGAGATCTCATCGTGGTAGTCTTGCATACCGAGTTTGTCGCCGATAATTTGATTGGCAGCCCCCGCAAAAAGTCCACTAAACAATTGCGCATAACCGCCCCAGGTGTCGGGGATTTGCAGCCATGCGCTAGAAGTTTGCACGCCAATATTCCAATGATTCGCGAGTAAATATCGCATGATGCGGTCTAAGGCGGCGAGGGATTCGTTGTATAAGTTTTGTTCTGCAAGGTCGGTGCTGTGGACTAAAAACTTTGAAAGCATGCCGTAGCCTTCAAAGATGCCAGTAAGTTGATCTTGGCTAGTGAAGCTGCCCCCGTATAGCAAGTCCTCGGCGCTTACGTTGTTGTGGCGCTCGCACGAAGTCATGGAGGCGGCGCACTCGTAGCCAGTGTATGGCGCGTCTGTGCGAACGAAGCGGTATTGACCATCTTTAAGGTAAAAGTCGCGCGGGACGTCGTCGCGTAGGAAAAAGCCGTTGAGAATGCCCGTTTGACCAAAGAGGCGTTCGGCTTCTAGGTCTAGGCGATTAAAAGCGGCCATCGCCGAGGCGATGAGTTGCAGCGTTTCGCTAGTATCCCAGCCCAGTAGCGAAAACATGCGATATTCCGTTGCCAGCCAATGCACCATGGTGCCAAGCCAAATGGTGGCGTCGCCCCAGTGGTATGAGCCCTTTGCATTCGCTAAGTCCTCAAAGCCGCACTGCGAACTCTGATAATTAAAGCTCCAATAAGTGTGGCAATCAACCAAAGGATCGCGATGGGAGGCAGGAATGCTCTCGCCTGGCGCATCTCCCCATGAAATAAAGCCAGGGATTTGTTTTGCGGCGTTGCCGATAAAACGCTCTCGATAAAACATGTATTTGGCAAAGAGATCGTTTTCCGTGCATGTTCTTCCTGCAATATCAGAATAATCTTCGCTCGTTGGTGTGTCGGGAAAGAGGCTATCTCGTCGTTTGCAGGACTTCGTGCAGCTTATCAACCAATCTTGTGAAGGCGGGTCACATTCCTCGTTGGGGGGATCCAGTATCCCATCCCCGCAGCGCGACAGCGTTTGGCAATCGCTTCGACATTTTCCATATTCTCCGTTTTGCTCCCCATCGTCGCAGATCTCCTCTGGCGAATCTATGATTTTATCGCCGCAGCGCGACACGGTTTGGCAGTCTTTGCGACATTTTCCGTACTCTCCGTTTTGCTCTCCATCGTCACAAACTTCAGTCTCTGCATCAATTTTACCGTCGCCGCACTGCGCGGGTATGGGTTTGCACTCCGTGGCTACGCAAATCATTTTGTCTGGGCAATCGCTGTAGTACAGCGAGCCTTCCACGCATGTTACACGTTTCTCGCCTTCACATCGCGGGCTGAAATAGCTCTCATCGCATTCAGCGGCTTCTTCGCAAAATCCGCCAACGCAACGCTTTGGCAAAAAACAGTTCTCACGAATGATTTCGCCGTTTTTGCAATAAGTTACAACGTTTTGGCTACAACTGCGCGGATAGTCGTCCTCGCTGCAATCAGCGCTTTTAGTCTTACATTCGCCTGCTTCGCAAAATTGCGTGTTAAGACAGTTTTCCGACTTTAATTCGTTGTTGTCACAAAAGAAACGAGTATTGTCTTCGCAATATGGCAAAATATTGCATTTTTCTTCATGAGTTCCGTCGTTGCTACAAGCAAAAGCTAGCCATAGCGATACTAGCGTTATGGAACAGATCGCAAATTGAGCCTTGAAATATCGAGTTTTCGATCGCATTTTCCTGTCCTTATAAAAAAGTGTTTAACGCCAAATACGCTATAAAGTTCGCGTCGCAAACTCAAATTCTACGAGAAGCGCCGCATCATATTATAGAAGTTAAAGACAGGACAATCCACAAAAAATACTGCATATTTCACGAAAACTATGCATGAAATAAAATAGTGTATTTAACGACACAAGACGTTTCAATTTCAAGAACAATGAGGCATCTCTTAACAAGTTTGATGCGGATTCCAGTTTCAAAGAAAAAAAGTTCTAAGGGCGATAGCCCCAAAAATAAATCGAAGCAACCTTAGGGAGACTCTGAACAATGCAAAAACAGTAGGGGGCAGCTTTCAAACCTGCCCTTGATTAAAACAACGAAAGTCCGGCGCGTCTTCAGCGATAATTGCGCTGTGAAGGTTTTAGCTCGTAAAACTCTAGTTTTTCGTTGATGCTCTGGTCACTACCGTATTTAAAGCAGCTGACGTGTGCGAACTTTTCGTCGTTTCTCAGTGTTTCGCCTTCGGCGGTTTGGTATTCTTCTCTAAAGTGGCAGCCGCATGATTCCTCGCGGGCGCTAGCATCAAGTGTGATAATGCGCGCGAGTTCAAGGTAGTCGTGAAGGTGCACGGCTTTTTCGAGTTCTGGGTTGAGCATATCGGGCTTGCCATAAACCTTGATTTTTTGATCAAAGTCGTTTTGGAGCTGCTCGATTTCAGCGAGCGCGGTTTTTAGAGATTCTGCGCTTCGCGACATTCCGACGTGTTCTCGCATGGTATAACCGAGTTTTTTGTGAATATCGGAGGGGGTAAGTTCGCCTTTTCGCAGGCAGAGCGAATTGAGCTCATGATGTAGTTCATCTTTAGCTTGGCCAAAGGCGTCGTGGTTTTCGTCAAGTTTTTGCAGCTTTGCGTTGGCTAGGTAGTTGGGCACGGTGGCTGGTGCGATGAAGTAGCCATCAGCAAGGCCTTGCATGAGTGCGGATGCGCCGAGACGGTTTGCGCCGTGATCAGAGAAGTTGGCTTCTCCTAGGCAGAAGAGCCCGTCGATATTGGTCATGAGCTGGTAATCGACCCACAACCCGCCCATGGTGTAGTGCGCGGCGGGGTAAATGCGCATAGGCGTTTTGTGCGGATCTTCAGCGGTGATGCGCTCATACATCTCGAAGAGATTCCCGTATTTCTCATCGATTTTTTGCCGACCTAAGCGCTCTTGAGCTTCTTTAAAATCGAGGTAAACCGCGCGTTTAGTGGGACCAACGCCGCGCCCTTCGTCGCAAATGCGTTTTGCCGCACGCGAAGCGATATCGCGCGGGACGAGGTTTCCGTAATGCGGGTACATGCGCTCTAGGAAGTAGTCGCGATCTTGCTCGGCAACGTCTTGTGGCGCAAGTTCGCTCTGTGTTTTGGGTACCCAAACGCGTGCGTCATTTCGCAGGCTCTCGCTCATCAGCGTGAGTTTGGACTGGTGGTCGCCGTGCTGCGGGATGCAGGTGGGGTGTATCTGCGTAAAACAAGGGTTAGCAAAAAGTGCGCCCCGTTTGTGGCAGGCCCACGCGGCGGTGCCGTTACAGTGTACAGCGTTTGTCGATAGGTAGAAGACGTTAGCGTAGCCGCCCGTACAAAGTAGCACGGCATCTGCAGCGTGTGCTTCGATTTCGCCTGTTAGGGTGTGGCGCGTAATGATTCCTCGCGCCTTCCCGTCGACCAAAACGAGGTCGAGCATTTCACGACGCGTGTAAATTTCAAGCGTGCCTTCGTTAGCGCGTGACATCAACGCGCCGTAGGCACCAAGGAGGAGCTGCTGGCCTGTTTGCCCTTTGGCATAAAATGTTCTTGCCAGCTGTGCGCCACCAAAGGAGCGATTATCGAGGTAGCCCGCGTAGTCGCGCGCGAAAGGCACGCCCTGTGCAACGCAAAGATCGATGATGGCGTTACTGAGTTCTGCCAAGCGGTACACATTAGATTCGCGAGAACGGAAATCGCCGCCGCGCAGGGTGTCGTTAAAGAGGCGCAGCACCGAGTCGCCGTCGTTACAATAGTTTTTAGCGGCGTTGATGCCACCTTGGGCGGCGATAGAGTGCGCGCGACGCGGGGAGTCTAGCGAAGTAAAGGCTTTCACTTTATAGCCCTGCTCATCTAAACTTGCCGCCGCCGCAGCGCCCGCCAGACCAGTACCAACGACTATAATGCTAAAGTGGCGTCGATTATTAGGATTTACCAAAGAGTACTCGGCGCGCTGTCGACTCCAACGATCTTCGATAGGGCTACTTAGTGATACATTGGCATTTAACATTATATATAAGCTCCAAATAGGTGTATAATGAGCGGCAAAAAGAAGAAGGCACTCGATAAAAATATTGCGAAGACTTGGCCAATGCGCCTAAAAACGGTTCTATGGGCAATGCCCAAGGATTCATACAATGTTCCCAAGCCATTAAATAGGTGTAGCCCCAAAGCGAGCATTGACACCATATATAGAACGACTACCAGTGGAGAGTTGAACATTTCTAAAGTCCATGCCCAAAGATCGCGCTCGGACGCTGGAGTCGATTCGCCAAATTTCATGGTCCAAACGTGTAAAACGGTGAAGACCAAGAGTAGAACGCCCGTATAAGGCGCCAGACGCGTGGTGATATTTCGACGACTCTTTGGTGAGTCCTTACTCAACATATAATTCCGCTCACGCGCTCCTCGCCAGTTCGTGTACTTTACGTATATCGATACAAACGCGTGGTAGAAAAAACACAATACTAAGATCCCTTCTATGGGGTATATAAAGTAATTGGTTAATAAAAACCGCGCATAAGCATTAAATTTATCGGGTCCGTAAAAGAATAATAAGTTTCCCGCCAAGTGTATACACAGAAAAAAAACCAAGAAGGCACCCGTAAGTGCAATCATAACTTTTTTTACAATAGAGGAGCTCATTATTTTCATAAAAGCATGGAAGTGTTTCACGTTTTTGCCCTTAAATTACAGTATTTTTCCATCAACGCACTCAAGCATCAGAGTGACGGGTCCATCGTTGTGCAGCGCTACATCCATCTCGGCGCCGAAAACGCCGCATTGCACTGGGATTTTTAGCGCGCGCAACGCCTCGGCAAAGCGCTCGTATAGCGCTTGCGCCTGATCGGGGTGCATCGCTGCAACGAATGATGGGCGATTGCCCTTCGTCGCATTGCCGTAAAGTGTGAATTGCGAAACCAACAAGATTGAGCCTCCCACATCTTGTATCGACAAGTTCATTTTGCCCTCGTCGTCGTTGAAGACCCGTAATTTCGATATCTTTTGGCTCAAGACTTGTACTTCAACTTCCGAGTCTGTATGCGTCAAACCCAAAAGCAGCAAAAACCCTCCACCAATCTCTGAAACTCGCTGCTCGCCTACACTTACCGATGCTGAACTCACTCGCTGAATCAATGCTTTCATGAATCTATTTCATCCCTCATCAAATTGTAGCGCTTCCCGCAGCGTGGACACTCAATATGCAACTCCCCCTCATCGCCCCACAAATAATCTTGCTCCGCCTCGGGGAGCGAGGAAACGACACCGTGCATCTGCTTCACGTCGCAGCGACAGTCGTAGTAAAAAACGTATTCATAACTCTTTTGCAAGCTCCCCCCCTCATTCGCCTCGTGAAACGCCGCCAAAAGCTCCGCCTGACTCGCCGTCTCCAGCCCCTCCCAATCCCCCTCCGGCATCGACAAAATCATCAACGCCTCGCCGTCCTTCATAGCAATGCGCGCGGGCAATTGCTCGGATTCGCGGTAATACTGCTCTACCGTCAAAAGCGCGCTCTCGGAGTCTGGAATGAGCATAGATTGACGCAGTGGCGCCTCCGCAATTTGCCGCTGCACGGCCACTTTCCCCAGCACATCCGCCGCTTCGCGAGCCAACGGCGAGATTTTCGCGCAGACCATTCCCTCGGGGTCGACCGCACAAAATAAGCCCCAGTTGGCAAAGGGTAAACGCAGTGTCCAGCCCCAATAATCCCGCTCAACTTGGCTTGCCGCCGACAGGCTTGCCGAAACGATGAGTTCATCGAAGGCTGTGCGCTGCTTTTCGCTGTAATGGCATATGCTCATTGCATTTAAGCGCAGGTAACGGTGCATAGATTCAAAGAGTTTCTCTGTTTTGGCGTAAACCAAAATGAGCTTTCTCTCGCTCCAAAAATATCGTGTGTAAAGACAAAGAATAGGATCCATCATTTGTGACTCAAAGTGGCAAAGTCTGTACCATAGGGTTGTTTTTTAGGGGCGGGGGGAAAAATCCCCCCGCGCGCAAGCTTCCCTCAAAATTCGCTAAGAGTCGCTGTATTTTATGCGATGTTCTCGCTATACGCTCGACTATCGCATAAAATGCGACTCTAAGCGACTTGTTCAGGTGATCTTGCGCTCCCCCCTTTGCAGAGCTGCTCGCCCGAACGCCGAAGGCGCGCCGAAAGACAACGCCCCGTTGGCTACTCGCTGCATTCAGTGATGCGCTAAAATCAGCGCTCTACCTACCTTGTGCTACACTGTTTTTGGCATTTTGCAAGTAAGCAACAGGAGCAAGTCGCCGCTAGAACGTGAAATATAGAATAAATACAAAGACTTAAGTGCTTTGCGCCCGTTTTTTAGCGCTCGTGCGCTCTAAAGCATGCAAAAAAATCGAAAGATACGATTGTTAGCAAGTTTGATGCGGATTCAAGGAAGCAAGGAGAAAAAAGAAGAAAATAAGAAAATAAAAATACCTTTCCTTTGCGATTTTGAGCTGCCTCTAGAAAAATAGAGACCTTTGCACGGCTAGAAATTGTGCATTTAATTTTACAAATCCGATACAGTTTTAAACAAAATGAGACATTTTGTAGAGAAGCGTAAGTTAGTAATGCTAATTAAATAAGACAGGTAGGAGATTAAATGACATTTTATTCGAAAAGTGCTTAAAAGAGTGCTTTCTTTGGGGAAGGGTTTCCCCCCGTGCAAAGCTCTCAAATAAGAAAAAAAAGTTCTAAGGGCGCTAGCCCTTAGCGGGGTTTGGGGCGGAGCCCCAAAAATAAATCAGACTTTCCTTAAGCGCTTCGAACTGTTTTTTAGTGCTGCAGTTTAGTGCTGCAGTTTAGCGCGGTAATTTGGGAGCGTTCTTTTGTTCCCAAAATTTTTCGACAGGCTTTTCGAGCGGCGGTCCCATGGTGATGGCGAGGTAATTGCGCGCTAGTTTAGTGTACCATTGGTCACCACAGATTTTTAGACCTTCTAGCCCTCCATTTTTGGCGCCCGAGTAGCGTCCTACCCAGCGCGGAGGTGTACTCAATAAGCTAACACCGTATTCTCTTCCGAGCATTTGCAGTCCGCGAAGGTGTAGTTTTTGCGGTGAAATAACGGTGGCAAGCGCAGTGAAGGGATCGACTTGCCGTTCGGTGGTTAACCAGTACGCGGTAATGGCTCCAGTGCGGTCGGCGCCGTGTAGGCAGTGAACATAAACGGTGTTAGCGGGCTCAGATTTGAGCACTTGCATGATTTCTTCGACTTTTAGGAGGCGCGTTCGCAGCGGGTAGTTGTAGAGCTTCATCCCGTGTTTTTTGGCGCGCTTCTTTACGTCTTCGGGCAATCGGTGCAGGCTAACAATGCTCTGGATGCCTAAAACTTTAAACTCATCAATGTCTTCAACACTTGGCATCGCGCCGACGTAGAAGGTGTCAACGTTACGAAAATTACGCGGCAGTGCCCACGCACTGCTAGCAATGCAGAGTGCGGCAAGTCCCAAGGCAAAAACTATGAAATAACGTCCTATTCTTTGCATACGCTTCCTCTTGAGCTGGGCGAGCTTGCGCTAGCGCGCTCACCGTGCTTATTTTATAGAGATATTTTTGCGACTAAGCAAGAATAAAGGGTAGTTCCATCTTTACTCGGGGCTTGGGCTTTGATTTTTCGTGCCGTGTAAAAAAATGGGCTTGATATTTTATTTTTTCGCACAATGATTGAGCTATCCTTGCAGCCTTCTTCTCAAAAGAAGGCTGCGACGAAGGTTTTTTAGCGCAAACTGTATTTTTACGTCGTTATTATTGAATTTTATTCTTACTTTATGCGTGTTTTGTATATTTGTTTTACGATAAAGCGTGTATTTCGCTAGTAATGGTGTGTGGGGGGTAGCGCAAGATCGCCCCCAAAATGCGTTTAATGCCGCGCGCCATGCGGCGAATGAGCGTTTAGCGAATACGACGCATGGCGCAACGCGGCATTTGACGCATTTTGAGGGGAAGCTTGCGCGTAGGGGGGCTTTGAGCCCCCCACAAAACAAATAAAATTAGATTAAAGGCATAAATTCTGTGTTAAAATGAGTGTGATAAGCCTATTTTGACTTTGCTTGCGACTTTACTTGACGATATTTGCTAAGCATGCAAAAAGCATGCGTGCAGCCGTGTGTAAGCGGAAGGGGTTATGCGGCGTTTGGAGGCTAAGGCGTGTCGGTTGATAAAGAGAAATTGTTTGCGTCTGCGCAGCGGTATGCGGAACGCTCGCAGTGGGAGCGCGCGATAAAGGAGCTTACGCGGATTGTCGATGTAGAACCCAATGATTGTCGGGCTTTGCTTAGGATAGCCGACTATACTCAAAAGATGGGCTATCCAGGGGAGGCGCTGCGGGTTTTTGTGCGTGTGGCGGATATATATCGCAAGCAGGGGGCTGCGCAAAAGGCGTTGGCGGTTCTGAAGCAGGCGCAAAAGTTGGGCGTGCAGGACAAGAAATTGTCGCCGATGTTAGCGGATTTGTACTATTCGATTGGGCTTCCGCATGAAGCGATGGGTTATTATCGCCAGAGTTTGGAATACTATGAAATGACGCAGGATAATGCGTCGTATATGCAAACTTTACAGATGATGATTCGCATCGATTCGGAGGATCCAGAGCTTCGCCAGCATTATGCGATGCGTTTGTTGGAAGCGGGGGATGAGGCGGGCTATAAGCGGCAGGCGGAATTGGTCTTATCCTTGCTTTTGTCGAGCGAGCGTTTGGCGGATTATGTGCAGGCGGCGCGGGAGTTTTTGAAGCAATATCCTAATGATGAGACTGTTATTAAGAATATTGCAATGATATATGTGCAAACGTCCTATTTTAAGGAGGCGCTGGATTTATTGCATTTGATTGCGCACCCCGATAGGAAGGCTGAAATTTTGTTGTTATTAGCCAAGTCTTATGAGGGTTTGGGCCAAAAGCAAAAAGCAGTCGAGAGTTTAAAGGATTTGGCGCGCTTGTATGAGAGCGAGGATCGAGACCGTGGGTTAATCGCCGAGATTTGGATGCAGGCCCAGGCGTTAGACCCGCAAGACCCAGAGGTAAATTTAGCCTTGGTGGTGGGTCCTTATGGGGATGAGGTGCCGATGCTAGGCCAGAGTGCGATTACAGCGATTGAGCCAGAGTTTCACCCGGGCGCAGTTTCGCGTTTTGAGCGACCGCACACGGGGAGTGGTCAGATTGTGAGTGCGAAGCTCAACGAGGCGCGTTCGCTGATGGAGCTATTTAGCCATGATCGTGCGCTTGTGCTGTGTTCGGAGGTTTTGAGTATAGAGCCGGAGAATGTGGAAGCGCTGACTTTGATGCTCGCGATCCATGTGCAGCGAGGGGATAAGTTTGCGGCAGCCGCGACGCTTAGGCGGCGCGCGAAGGTGCTTTGGTCGCGAGATAAGGACGCGGCGATACAGAGTGTTTTGCAGGCAGAGCAGCATGTTCCACGGGCGCTAGAAAACTTTAACCTACTCTTGAGTTTTGGCTTGGATCCTGCAAATTATGGGCTTTCTGCTCCCATCATGCGGCCAAGCTCAAAGCCTACAGAGCTACCAAAAGTGCCGCCGATGCCGGCGAGTGGGCTGCGTAAGGCGCCTCCACCTCTTCCGAGTGTTTTTCGTAAAAACAGCAATGAACAGGCTGCTAGTAACTTGGCTGCGAGCGACAGTTCGCAGAGTGATAGCACTGCACCGCCTACACGTCGCGCCGAGGTTCTTATCAACAATTGGGAGCGCCGTTCAGCAAAAACCGTCGAGTTGCCCGCTCCGATTCGCAAGCTGCCTTCCAAAATTATCGAGGATTTACGCGATATAGAAGACTCGCGCTCGCAGTCTCGAGTGCCGGGCATGGAGCCTAAAACGGAAGAAAAGGGCAACATAGACGATCTCATTGATGTGTTTAACGATTCTCAGTTTGATGCGCATTTTGATGAGTTGCTCAGTGACTTATTTAGTGAAGAACCACGTGGAGATGCGTCCGTTGTGGCGGAGGCTAAGTTAATTCCAAAGTCAGAGAATGTTATGGATGCCTCTGCCCTGCCACCCGAGTATATGCAGCAGCTAAACGAAGCGTTAAAAGAAGTAGAGTTCTATATTTCGATTGGCCTATACGATGATGCTGAGACAAGTTTAAATAACCTCGTGTATGATTACGGCGAGTTGAGTTTAATTAAGGAATTGCGAAAGAAGCTGCTTTTAGCAAAAAGCGAAGAACAGTAAATTGCGGGAACTTTGATATATATGCCAGAAAGTAAAAGTGCTGGAATGCATATTTAACGGTTTTTGCTTGTTCTACTCGAGCAAGACCCGGTACTTTTGCGTAGTAGAAACTGATAAGTTTGTATTTTGTTTTTTGTATAAGATAAAGATGTATTACGAAATATCATTCGATAATACAAATTACGTTTTATATAACGTTTATCTTAGATTTATATGATATATCATTAAGGGAAATTATGAAACCGTACTATACACTTGCTGAATTATTGAAATATACTTGTAATAAGTATCCAAATTATCCAGCTTTTGGCACCAAGGTTGGGGGGAGCTATCAGTGGGTTAGTTTTGCCGATTTCGAGATTAAGGTGCGTAGGCTCCGCTCAGCGCTTAAGAGTATTGGTTTGGAGAAGGGTGATCGCGTCGCCTTAATTGCGAACAATAGTGTTGAGTGGGCGACCGTAGCATACGCTTGTTATGGTTTAGGTGCAATTTTAGTTCCCATGTATGAGGTTCAGAAAAGCCAAGACTGGGAATACATCATTAATAATAGCGGCAGCAAAGTCCTGTTCACGGCCAATGAAAATATTTTAGCCCAATGCTCAGAGCTCGCCGTCCTGACTCTTGAGTACAGTTTTAGTTTTAAGGTCGACAATATCCTGAGCCCGCAGTCCTATGAGCGGCTTCTTAACAACGAGCAAGGTTTACTCGACGTTCAAGACGTCAAAGAGGACGATCTTGCCGACATCATTTATACCTCGGGCACGACGGGGCTACCCAAGGGCGTGATGCTAACGCACAAGAACATTGTCACCAACTGCTTGAGCGTTCAGAGCCTGTTTGAACTCGGACCAAGCGATTGCATACTATCTTTTTTACCGTGGGCGCATGCCTTTGGTAAGACGGTGGAGTTGCACACCTTTATTTCGACAGGAACAGCCGTTGGTATCGCCGAGTCACGGCGTACGATTGCACAGAACATGCTCGAAGTGAATCCCACTATTTTGAATGGCGTGCCCAAGATTTTTAATACGATCTACGACAATATCCACTTGAACGTAAAGAACGGTTCGTGGTTGAGCAAAACAATGTTCGAGACTTATGCTAAATTGGCTACGAAGCGACGTCAAGATAGTCTAAGTTTTACAGAAAAAGCGCAATATAGTGCACTCGATAAAGTGGTCGGGAAAAAAATTCGCGGTATATTCGGAAATAGAATACGCTTTTGTGTCAGCGGCGGAGCAGCGCTGTCTAAAGAAGTGGCGGAGTTCTTTGATTCCTTTGGTATCCCTGTGTACGAGGGTTACGGATTAACGGAGTGTGCGCCTATCATTGCGGTAAACTCCCCGAGTAGTATTAAGTATGGCTCGGCAGGTAGAATCATGCCCAATGTTAGCGTTCGCATTGACCAGAGTGTGGGGGATGAAGAGAACTACGGCGAGATTATTACTAGCGGTGATTGCGTGATGAAGGGGTATTTTGAGGAACCCCAAGCCGATGCCGAGGTTTTTACCGATACGAGGGAGTTTCGCACCGGAGATATGGGTAGACTCGATGATGATGGCTTTTTATGGATTACGGGTAGGGTGAAGGAGCAGTACAAGCTTGAGAACGGCAAGTACGTGGTGCCGAGCGCGTTGGAGAAGCAAATTGTTACTAGCCCCTTCATTGAGAACGCCATCGTCTTTGGTAATGCTAGGCCATACAACGTTGTTATTGTTCAACCAAACGCGGAGTTTGTGAGTAAGTTCAAAGCGGAGAACGCGTTAAACGATGCTAGCCAAGAAGAGATCGAGAACAACAGCAAGCTCAGGGACATTGTCAGTGCCGAAATACAAAGCGCTACGAAGGATTTCCGAGGTTATGAGCGACCACAAAAGTTCGCCATTACGCTTGACGATTTCAGCATACAAAATAACATGTTTTCGCCAACTCTCAAAATTAAACGTCATGTTGCCGAAAAAGTGTACGCAGAAGTGATTGAATCGCTTTATAGATCGTAAGTATAGTCAGAGCGGCGCTGCTCTCTTGTGGCGCTGCAGTAGATTAGTAACGATAAGAATGAGTTTGTGATGAGCGTTTATCGAAATTTGGCTGGATTGCTTGAACATAGTGCGTCTAAGTTTGGTTCACGTAAAATTTTTGGCGAAAAGCGTAATGGCCAATATGAGTGGATTACGTATGCGGAATTTTCTAAAAAGGTTCGTAGGCTTCGACGAAGTTTACATGAGCTAGGCTTATTGAAGGGGGAACGCATAGCGATCATCGCAAACAATAGTGTTGCGTGGGCCATGTGTGCGTATGCCGCATATGGGCTAGGCGCCGTGATAGTGCCGATGTATGAGGTGCAGAGCACGGAGGATTGGAAGTACATCCTTAATGATAGTGAGGCGAAGTTCGTCTTTGTGTCAAAAACAAAGATCGCTGAAGCGATCGCAAAAATAGGGGCAAATTCGGTAGAGAGGGTTTTTGATTTTTCCTGTGAAGACGTGGAGAGTGAGCAGAATTTCTCTAGCCTGCACGATCCTGCGGTGCAGGAGATGGAAATGCTAGAGGTCGGGGAGGATGAGCTTGCAGATATTCTCTACACTTCGGGGACTACGGGGCTACCTAAAGGCGTAATGCTTTCGCATAAAAATATTATTGTTAACGCAAAAGTGGTGCAAAGCCTGTTTGAAGTAGGTGAAACGGACGTTTCGCTCGCCTTTTTGCCATGGGCGCATGCCTTTGGAAAAACGGTAGAGCTACACACCTTCGTTAGCTTTGGTGCCGCTATTGGGATTGCAGAGTCTACGCGTACTATTGCCAAGAACTTGCAAGAAATTAACCCTACAATTATTAACTCTGTGCCAAAGATTTTTAACACCATATACGACACCATTCACCAGCGTATGCAGGCTGAGTCGTGGATAAGTCGTTCCGTTTTTGAGCATGCCAGAGCCCTTACGTACAAGAAGAGCTACGGGGGTTTAAGCTTTGCAGAGCAGCTGCAGTACAGAGCAATCGTTCCTGCTGTTTCTAAGAAGATTCGCGCAGCTTTCGGGAATCGTATTCGATTTTGCATCAGCGGTGGCGCCGCGATCGCTAAGGAAGTTGCCGAGTTCTTTGATGGCTTTGGCTTGCCGATTTACGAAGGCTATGGCATGACCGAAACAGGTCCCATTATCTGCGTAAACTGCCCAGCTGCACTTCGCTACGGAAGCGTTGGACGCGCACTTCCGCAGGTGAAGCTGCGTATTGACGCAGAGCGTCAAGAGCAGCAGGGGGAAATTATCACCAGCAGCCCATGTGTTATGCTGGGTTACTACAAAGCGCCCGAAAGCGATGCCGAGGTCTTCACCGAGAAGCGAGAACTTCGCACGGGTGATATGGGCTATATTGATGAAGATGGCTTTCTCTGGATAACTGGACGCGTTAAGGAGCAGTATAAACTCGAGAACGGAAAGTACGTAGTCCCCACAGCGCTTGAGATGAAGATCAACGCTAGCCCCGTGATTGAACAGTCCGTGGTGTTTGGAGATGGGCGCCCCTACAATATTGTACTTATTCAGCCGACTCAGGACTTTATCGAGTCGATGCGAAAGAAACACGGTCTAAAAGACGCCGATAATGACTCCGTTGAGAAGCATCCCGAACTTAGGTGTGCAATTGAGAATGAGATTAAGCGTTTAACCAAAGATTTTCGTGGCTATGAACGACCTCAAGCTTTCTTTATCACGCTGGAGCCGTTGACGATCGAGAACGGTTTACTATCGCCAGCTCTTAAAGTGCGCAGACGTGAA
>Ga0265293_10004609_pt1 | contig 24120 bp, 18 predicted proteins | sample Munlanlewell138R_FD_192505 | JGI IMG/M metagenome (GOLD analysis project Ga0265293, IMG submission 192505) | Leachate microbial communities from a municipal landfill in Southern Ontario, Canada - Leachate well 138R | ecosystem: Engineered > Solid waste > Landfill > Unclassified | place: Canada...
TTACCAAGCTCTTTCGCCTTAAGTAGATTTTTATCGGCCTGAGCCATTAATGCATCACTGCTTTCGCCTTGCTGGGGAAACATTGCCAAACCCATGGAAAGGGTAACTTGATTAAACCTAGGATCAAGTTGAGTTCTCCCATCACTCTTAATTGTCACCCGTAATCTTTCAGCAAATTCATACAGCTTTTCTAAAGTAGTATTTGTTATAAGAAGGACAAACTCATCTCCGCCATAACGACAAACAATGTCATGCAAGCCTACGTTTTCCAATAAGAACTGCCCCATAAGCGCAAGTAGCAAATCACCTGTGTTGTGCCCATAATTATCGTTATAGCTTTTAAATCGATCAATATCGATAAGGACTACACCAAAATTTGGATCTTTAAGAGTTTTTCTACGAATTTTACTCGCCAGAGTTTCTTCAAAATAACGACGGTTGAACAACCCCGTCAGATGATCTGTTATTGCACTCTCTTTAAACTGTTTAAGCTGCAATCTAATAATATAATTTGCCACAATACTTAAAACAGAAACAATGAGAACATAGGCCAGAAAACTTTCCCAGTCATTAGCCAACAGCTGTGGAGAACTAAAGACTACAATAATTAAAACTATAAATTGGGTAGCTGATAGAACTACGGTAAAGATAACTGGGAAGAGCAAACTTGAAAACGCAACCGGAACCGTCAGATACACTAAAGGGAAAAAACTTTGAAAACCATCCTGAAAATCGATTATAATCGAACCCCAAGCACCAATAAGGGCAATTAAGAGTGTCAAAACGGAAGAGAAATTATATTTTCCTTTTTTATTGAAATAATAGGCAAAAACACTAAAAATTGCCATTACACCTATCAAAAAAGTGTAGGCTTGCCGCTCATAAGCTCCAAGAGGAGTGACAAGCAGGAGTAGAACCAGCGAGATACTGAGTAATCCCAAAACAAAGGGGAGAATCCATCGTAAATAGATCCCTCTTAGATCTTCCAGTTCTCCATTTTTCATCGCTGTGTGACACCTCCATTAATACTATGAGTAGTCTCTTTTGAACTTATTATGACTTACACACTATGAGACATCCCTTCTAGACCCTCTTCGTTACAATTTTTACTCGATTGATCTTATGTCCTTCGATTTCTTGAACAACAAAATCCATCTCATGGAATGTAATCTTCTCTTGATTTAAAGGGATACGGCCAAATTGTTCAAACACAAAACCACCCAGTGTTTCAAAATCATCCTCCGGTAGATCTAAATCGAGGCGGTCATTGATCTCGTCAATTGAGGTGCGCGCATCACATAAAAAGATCCCCTCGCCCATCTCGATGATATCATCATCTTCATCGTCAAATTCATCTTGGATCTCTCCAACGATAACCTCGAGAATATCTTCCATGCTGACGATTCCCGATACACCACCATATTCATCAATGGCCACAGCAATATGCACTCTCCGTTTCTTAAACTCCCGCAATAATTTATCCAAACGAATGGTTTCAGGAACGAAATAGGGTTTACGCATACACGTGCGCACATCAAAAGAGTCATCTTCTCGCTGTTGGCGAAGAATATCCTTGACATAGAGGATCCCAATTACATTGTCGATGGTATCGGTATACACCGGATAGCGTGAATAACCTTGTTCGGCAATGATTGCCTGAAGCTCAGTAAGTGTTACCGTATCTGCGACAAATTGAACATCAATGCGGGGAACCATGACCTCTTTCACCGTTGTTTCAGCTAATTCATCAATCCCCTCAATCATATTATTACGTTCTTCAACAACTTCTGTATCTCGCTGCGGAGGTTGAGTATCATCCCCCAAAAACCATTTTTTCAGTCTCTTCGCTAACCTCACGCAATAGACTCCTTTTTAATTAAACTAACCATTTCTTCCTGCTTTTGTAACATAGGCTCATGAGCCTCATTGGTCTGATGATCCCATCCAACCAAGTGTAATATACCATGAACCAGTAACCGTGTTAATTCTTCAGAGAAATCTACCCCAAAGATTTCACAATTCTGCTCCATTGCTGCTAATGAAATTACTAAATCTCCTAAAAACTCCCCTTCATCAACATTGGTGGGAAAAGTAATTCCGTCAAGTTCATCCGATTGCACAAACGAAAGGATATCGGTGGTCTCTTTTTTACCACGATAGGTATCATTCAGTTCTTGCATCTTAGCATCTGTTACAAAGGCACAAGTGATATCACTGTCCTTTTTCCCTAAAGACGTTAAGATTGACCGGATAATTGTTGCAACTTTGGCTTGGGGTACCTTTGCTCCCATCTGTTCTTCTTCGTACGATATATCTATTTCGCTCATTTCTTATTTTCCACTTTTTCCTCTGGATATTCTATTCGAGAATGATACCGCCCGGTAAGGGTCTGCATAAAGACTTTTGCTATATTATCGAGATCGGTCAAGGAGAGACGCGATGCAGCCAGTTGCTTCCGCTCAATTTTGCCCATAATTATCTGATGGATCAATTTTTCATATTTCTGGGCTGAAGGTTTTCGCACTGTCCGAGAGGCAGCCTCTATGCTATCGGCTAACATAACAATAGCTGCTTCAGGTGTTTGGGGAATAAGTGAATTGTAGGCATAATCCTGTTGTTTCACCTCAGTCTCAGACCCATCTGCTTGCGCTGCCATTTGGGCCTCTTTGAGGAAAATTGTAATCACATCATTACCATGGTGTTGGGTAATAATGTCGATAACTTCTTGTGGTAAATGGGCTTCACGCCCTTTTTCTCCACCAATCTTGATATGACTTTTAATAATAGCTACTGACAAGCTCGCCTTTAAATCATCATGTTTATTATCTCCACTCTGATTTTCAATAAAGTATTCGGGGTTTTCCATCTTACCTATATCATGATATAACCCACCAACTCGTGCTAATAACGGATCGGCATCAATTGCTTTTGCGGCATTGTAGGCCATCTCAGCAACATTTATTGAGTGATTATAGGTCCCAACAGCGGTTTGTGAAAGCCGGATAAGAGCTGGCGAATCGCTAAAGGCTAATTCGCGTAAACGGAAGGTCGTAGGAATATTTCCAATAAGCTCTAACACTGGCAATATTACCGTCACTAAAATAAAAGTAATAGAAATATTGGTCAACATGGCAATTATGGAAGGGAAAATATGGTGAAAGGCATACCCATTAATTAAATTATTCACAACAACAACACTAGCGGCAGCTACAATACAGAAAAACCATTGAAAGATCATATCTAGCCTACGTAACACATAACGGATGAAATAAATCCCACAAAAAGCTATGGCAATAATAAAAAAGAAGGTAGTTTCATTTGAAGACGGTAATAATACCGCATATGCACTAAGTAACACTGCAGTTATCATCCCAGCTCGTTTTCGATTGGTTAGTAATGCGGTTAATATGGGAAGAACAAATACTGGTAAAAAGGGATCTAAAGTTACAAACCCCCTTCCCCCCGCTAAAGAGAGGGTAAAATAGGTCAATCCCTGAGTTATAAAAGTGCCAATAAGAATTATTAATAAAAATTGGGCAAGACGTTTGGTGTGCTCAAATACAAGTATGAGAGAATATATTGCTGTTATTGTTATAATAATAATAAAAGAAATCCGCCCAATAATTTGACTCGGGCTATATTGTACTGCAGCTAAACGCATGGCTCGTAGTGTAGTAACATCCTTTTGAGTAATGACAAAATCTTTTTTTAGAATGAACTCCCCTTTTTCAACCTTGACCATCACCGGGGGCACCTGCATGGCCATTTGTTCGCGAGCCAGAACCGTCTCCGCTTCCGCAAAATAGACATTAGGTTGCAAAATTGTCATAATAATTTGTACTAGTAATGCATACGAATCACTTTCCATCGTATCATGCATCGCCAATAAATCGGTGTGAAGTGATTTAGAAATTACTTCTAGGGTCTGCACCTCGTCTAAAGGAAAAACCTCTTGGGTCCAAATCCTTTCAACCCCTTGTTGACGTAAAAACTGGATCTCTGAAAAACCTTGGTTCGCTACTGCTAACATATCTTTATTATTAAAGATACCACGGGAAACATACTCTTCTACGATCTCTTTCATAAAACTCTGTACTAATTTCTGTTCAGATTCCTCTAATGTCTGGAGTTTTTCACGGAGAGTTTTTAATTGAGACTTTGGTACCGCTAAATTCTCTGGTAGATCATTGAAAGAAAAAAGAGCATTCATAGCGGCAATCATAGCCCTCGTTTCTATCGTAGAAATACGAAAAATAGGCAACACAGACTCAGCAGCAATTTTTTGTAGCCGATGGGTCTCTGCTTCATCAATATAATGGAATGTTTCACGAGCGCGCACATCTTTTTCTGCTAAAGAACCTACTTCATAACGGGCCCTAACAGATTCTGTTAAGAACTTAGTATCATTGGCCAACAAGATGGGGACCATAAGAGCACCAAAAGCAATGCCAATTGAAAACAATATAATAAGGAGGCGACTCCAAAGAGGAGCGTCAATAAATCGATTAGGTACGATACGCATCTTTTTCATAAGCATGTATTATCCTTTGTACCATACGACTACGGACAACATCAACCGCAGAAAATTCAACAAAACCAATACCGGCAATGTCGCGCAGAATAGAAGAGGCATGAATAAGTCCGCTAACCCGATTGCGCGGTAAATCTACTTGGGTGATATCTCCAGTTATTACAGCTGTTGAATTTTCACTTAAGCGGGTTAAAAACATTTTCATCTGTTCTCTTGTGGTATTTTGGGCTTCATCTAAGATAACACAAGCATTATTTAAAGAGCGCCCGCGCATATAAGCTAAGGGAGCTATCTCGATTGCACCAGAATCTTCCAACCTCTTAATAATAGATGGCGGTAACATATACTCCATAGCATCATAAAGTGGACGTAAGTAGGGTCCTATTTTCTGGGTAAGATCCCCCGGAAGAAACCCTAAACTCTCTCCAGCTTCTAAAACCGGCCTCGTTAAAATAATCTTCTGTTTATGACCTGCTAACACCTCACTCAGGGCATGTGCCACAGCCAGAAAAGTTTTTCCTGTACCAGCTGGCCCAATACTAAAGACTACTTGGCGCCCCCCCATTAAACGGATAAAAGTCCGTTGATTAGGGCTTTTGGGATAGATATTTTTGCCACCGACAGCAATCGAACAGTTTTGTTCTTCAGCTATCTCATGAGCAACTTCTTCTTCCGAAAGATCTTTCCCATTTTGCAAAGCTTGGAATTCCATAAAGATTTCTGGTTCGGTGATATCTTCTCGGTGTTGCGCGAGATACTTTAAACGCATCATCAACCGAGAAAATAGAGCGTCCCCAGAACCTTCTCGATCAGGTGTATCGCGATAGGTAATACTGTTGCCATGTACAAAGAGTTCTCCGTTAAGCAATAACTCTATATAAGGGATATTTCTATCGTTTGCTCCACACACACGTTGCATCTGCGACGATTCTTCAAATACGATGGTGCTACTCATCCTTCTCCTATGAAGTAGGTCTCAGGGGTCTAAAACAAACCGCCGATCAACCTTAATTTCAGGAATAGCTTTCCATTTTAGAAACACTGAAAATACTGGATTCCAACGCCATTCCATGTCCGATAATACTATGCTTCCCTCATATTTACAATGGAGATCCCAATCGGCCATATGGTGGATAAGAGAAACTTCAACCGCTTCCATTGTAAATTGGGTGTTTCTTCTCCCCTCTCCTATAAAATCACATGACCGTAAGAAATCCTCCCACATCTCGGCTACTGTCGTATACCGATGGAAGCCCCTATTCACTGTAGTTAAAGCTATATCTAATGTAACAAACTCGGCAATACCAAATCGTAAATTTAATTTGAAAGAAAAATTAGAGGCAGCAGTATCCCAAAACGCATGGCGGTACGAAGCCGCTAGATCAAAGCCCAAAGAAATCCTATTTTTCCACCACAACTTTTCAAACCGCGCCAACGAGAGCTCCCCATCCATAATATTGACAACAGGTTCATTGACAGGTCCACTTCCTTGCACACTAAGTGAAGCCCAAGGAAGTGAGGCACTAAGTTGAAAGTCTTTAAACTCTTTATTCTTAAACGAATAATTTGATTTTTCAGCTAATTTGAGATACCCATTTTTCCCTAAATATCCGGTAACTGCTGTAGCAACGTCCAACGGCTGCCACCAAAAAGAACTAGATTGGGCAAGGCGAGTATCATAGGTTGCACTAGCAGCAACTAGCAGATGTTTAGGATCTGAATAAGAGAAAGCTACACTCGCTTTGTCACCCACAAAATTCCCACTGGCATCCTCTTGTAATCGATACGATGCCGAAACAGAATACTTACCTTGTGCAAAAGCTATTTTAGGCTGAAAGCCGTAGCGCAAAGGGGCTAATGTAACATTCATCGAAGGGGTAAGAGTAGCTCGATTCCAGGTGAAAGCTTTATGCCAACTCACTTGGTGGCGACTTACCGACTGACTATCCCACTTTCCCCATCCTCCAGAAATTGTAGTGCCAGTCTCCTCTCTAATTTTCGATTGATTAAAAAGGCGCATGGTCAGATGGTAAGAAAGCCCCATAGAGACTAACTCAACATCAGTACTCGAGGTAAAGGAAATGTTTTCAGTAGCGCTCTTTGAGGACTCATTAATTGCCAATAAAGGAGTAATTGTTTGGGTTAACCGTAGTAAAGAAGGAGCTAAAGCAACTTTAAAATTGAGTGCACCAGCCGTCCTAGCATACCGAGAAAAGGCCGAAACCTGCGCCTCTTGATACGTTGTACTATTGTTAAAATTTTGGCGTACTTCGTATCCTAGGCTAACTGAAGAACTAGTAATTTTAGGCAAAGTGCTACTTTTTTGTTTTCCAGCAGGTACATACGGAGATTCAATACCATAATCTGCTAACTTAATGGCAGGATCAAGCACTACTTCGCTCTCTTTTTGCGGTGGAGGATTAGTTGCTCCTTGATCAAACTTAAAGAGCGTTCCTGCTAGATAAACCCCTAATGTGGGTAGTTCAACCTTAGCAATACTATACCCAGTTCCCTCTGTAATAGAATTAGCACGCCAATTAATAGAAAAAGAGAGCGTTTCTATCCGTAAAGATTCAACGATAGGATTAAGTAATGTAGTTGGTATGGTTATTGAGCTCGTAAACTTCCACGTAAAACTAGGCAAATCTGATCGATAGGTAGTCGGAAATTTTCCATCACCGAGTAGTGCCCCGAGCGAAAAAGAGGTCAAGCGATTACCATAGTCGCGCATAAAGCGAGGATCTGAATAAAACGGCAATTGCATGGAGAGATTGACCACCTTGGTCGCGATTTTAAAATCTACCTGGAATGCATAACGTAATGGCGCTATAAGGTATGAAGAACTCACTACAGGGACTTGATCACCAAGGAATGCAAGCGCGCCAAACGTAACGAGGCTATATTTTTTTTGTGCAAAATGGAGAGCACTATCAAATCCTAATAAAAGACCTAAATTTTGATACGCATCAAACAAGAGACTCAAATAAGAGGTGCTTTCTTGGGCCCACTTTTCCACTGCAGAAATTTCTTTTTGGCTTTGTGCATCAGAATAGACCCAACCATCTTTAACCTGTGCAGCGTTATTTTTAGTAGCTAGCAATGCTGTAAAACTAGCATCATCCTCTGAGACGATCTTAGGATATTTCCCAAAAATTTCGGTCGTCGATGAGAAAAAGAACCCCCGATTAGACTCAAAACCCAAGACCGGATTAAAAATAAAAGTCTTGCCCGGATAATAGAGAAAAGGGACCCACAGGAGAGGAACCCGTCCTAATGAGATAGTTGCTTTGGTTACAAACAAATCTCCACCATCATTCACATAGAGATTTTTGGCACCAATGCTAAAATAGGCTTGTTCTTTATTAGTAGTAATAAAACCATCAGAAAAAGCAATCGTACGGGGAGTCCCTGAAAAAAAGACCTCAGCTCCTGTAGTGTAAAAATCTATTGGATCCCCTTCACTATTGTCACGACTTAAATAGAGCTCCCCTTCACTGAGCACTAAATTGCCACTAGCCCACCGTAATGTGAGAATAGCACCATCTAAGATATCTTTAGCACCCTCGTCTCTTCGCTGGTAATGGACAGCCCCCATGGCAGTTAATAGTTCGTTTTTGGTATCAATGACGACCCGATGAGCTGAAATAGTAGTTTGCTCGGCACTTGTAGCATCAGAAAAAGCGAGCTGGACTTGCCCCTCAAGGAGGATAAACTGCGCGGTACTACCTTGGAGATATACCCGATCAGCAGTTATTATTTCGACCGTTAGGGGAGCACTCTTCTCCTCAATCAGGGAAACGGGCTCTACAGGAACAAGATCATACCAAGCATATAAACGCTGGCGCAACTGCTCAATACTTCCGGTAGAGTCAACGTGTAGATATTGGGCACGACTAATGAGTTCCTGGTGCGTTGCACTCTCTAATTCTGCCGAAATTAAGGCCAGTTGTAGCGCAGAGTCTATGCTTTGTTGGGCCGACACTACTCCTACTGCATTACAGACCAATAAGAAAAAGATAACAAGAACCGAAAGTTTCGTACTAGTTTTTTTCATAAAGAGACTTGGCTACATAATACCCCGTGTAGGACTCCTTGCATAGAGAAACCTCCTCAGGTGTCCCAGTCACTACCACTTCTCCACCACCATCGCCTCCTTCAGGTCCGAGATCAATGAGATAATCGGCCGATTTTATTACATCAAGATTATGCTCAATCAAAACAACTGTATTGCCTTGTTCAACTAAACGATTAAGTACTTCCATCAGTTTTTTCACATCAGCGAAATGAAGTCCAGTGGTGGGCTCATCTAACACATAGAAGGTTTTCCCGGTGCTCCGCTTTGAGAGTTCTAGGCTTAATTTAACTCGTTGAGCCTCTCCACCACTAAGAGTGGTTGCTGATTGCCCCAATTTAATATAACCAAGACCCACCGATTCGAGCGTTTCTACTTTTCTGCGAATAGAAGGCACTGGTGCAAAAAATTCGCCAGCTTCCGTAATTGTCATATTCAATACATCATGAATGTTCTTCCCTTTGTAATGAATCTTGAGGGTTTCCGTGTTAAAGCGCTTTCCGTTACAGACATCACACTTTACGTAGACATCAGGTAAAAAATGCATCTCAATCTTTAATCTACCATCACCTTGGCAATGTTCACAGCGCCCTCCAGGCACATTGAAAGAAAACCGCCCTGGTTTATAACCACGTGCTTTAGATTCTGGAAGCGAGGCAAATAGCTGGCGAATAGGGGTAAAGGCTCCCACATACGTAGCTGGATTGGAACGAGGAGTACGCCCAATTGCACTTTGGTCAATATTTATGACCTTATCAATATGTTCACTTCCCCGTATCTCGCGATACCCATCAAACTGCTCACTTTGCTTGGCCAAGATTCGTTTCATAGCCGGAATTAAAATCTCATTTAATAAGGTCGATTTACCTGAGCCTGAAACTCCGGTAATAACGACCATGTTACCTAGAGGAAAAGCAACATCAATATTTTTAAGATTATTCTTCTGCGCTCCATAAATCTGCAAAGCCTGACCGGCTCCCTTCCGTCGCGCAGTGGGGACCGGCATCGCAATAGTCCCCTTTAAGTATTGTCCTGTTAAGCTGGCTGGATTTTCCTCTATCTCTGCCGGCGTCCCTTGGGCTGTTATATACCCCCCTTGGCTCCCTGCCCCCGGTCCCAGATCTACTACATAGTCAGCCTCTCGGATGGTGGCTTCATCATGTTCAACTACGATGAGGGTATTGCCAATATCACGTAAAGTTTTAAGGGTATCGATGAGGCGATGGTTATCGCGTTGATGTAAACCAATCGAAGGTTCATCCAACACATAAATAACACCACTCAAAGCTGAACCAATTTGAGTCGCTAATCTAATCCGTTGGGCTTCTCCCCCACTGAGAGTTCCAGCCGGTCGATCCAACGTCAAATACTCAAGGCCCACATTTATTAAAAAAGAAAGACGCGATTGGATCTCTTTTAAAATCTGTTTGGCAATTTTTCCTTGAGTCACACTAAGGTTGATGTTTTTAAAAAATTCTTGTGATTTCTTAATTGAAAGCTTAGTTGTTTCAACGATATTTTGTCCCCCCACCAACACCGAGAGGGCCTCAGTGCGCAACCGAGCCCCATGACAGATCTCACAAGTGCGACTGGTCATAAAAGAGTCCATCCACATCCTAATTTGCATCGAATTAGTCTCAAAATAACGACGTCGCAAATCGGTAATGATCCCCGGAAAAGGTTTTTCCATCGTATAGGTACTATGATCTTTCTCTTGGGTATAGATGATCGGAATCCGTTCATCATTTCCATATAAAATTATAGCAATCATATCTTCAGATAATTGATTAAAGGGGGTATCGAGGGTGAATTTATGGTGTTTGGCAAGAGCTTCAAAAGGTGCTCGTGACCAAGTTGCCTCTGGGTTTTGGCTAGCGATGGCACCTTGATTAAAAGACCGAGAACGATCTGGAATAATTTTATCGGGATCAAATTCTGTTTTAGTCCCTAAGCCATGACAAGCCGGACAAGCCCCAAAAGGATTGTTAAAACTAAAGAGGCGCGGTTCAAGGTCGGGGATGCTAATACCGCAGTGCACACAGCTCATCCTTTCACTATAAATCTCAAGACGTTCAGATCCATCTTGTTCAATAATTAAAATAGAGACTAACCCATTGGTCATTTCTGTGGCGGTCTCAATGGAGTCAGCTAGCCGACTGCGGCTTTCACGGCGCAGGACAATTCGATCTATAACAACTTCAATTGTATGTTTGACTTGCTTATCTAAACTAATTGAGTCTTCTAAATCACGCACCTCGCCATCAACGCGCACGCGTACAAACCCGCCCTGTTTAGCATCTTCAAAGATTTTTTTGTGTTCACCCTTACGACCTAATACAACCGGAGCTAACACCATAATGCGACTCTCATCTTCAAGGCGGTAGACCGCATCTAAAATTTGATCAATCGACTGTTCTGTTATCTCTCGGCCACATTCAGGGCAATAGGGTTGCCCAATTCGAGCCCATAAAAGACGATAATAGTCGTAGATTTCGGTCACGGTCCCTACAATTGAACGGGGATTGTTGTGGGTCGTTTTCTGTTCAATGGCAATCGAGGGGGAGAGCCCTTCCATATAATCGACATCAGGTTTTTCCATGCGTCCAAGAAATTGACGGGCATAGGCCGAAAGAGATTCTACATAGCGCCGTTGCCCTTCGGCAAAAATGGTATCAAAGGCTAAGGAAGACTTCCCTGAACCACTTAAGCCACTAATGACTATTAGAGAGTTTTTCTCTAATTCAAGATCGATGTTCTTAAGGTTGTGTTCACGAGCGCCCCGAATTATGAGCTTATTGTGCATGAGAAAGCTCCTTTAAACGAGCAAACAAAACCTCTTCGGCCGTTTCGGCCGTTACTTCCTGTTGCAAGATCCCTTTCTCATAGAAATAAATCCGATTCCCTATTCCTGTAATGGCTACGTCAGCATGGAGCGCTTCTCCTGGCCCATTAACTTGGCACCCCATAATTGCTACGGTGACATCGGCTGGAACCTGCAAGAGGCGGTTTTGAATTTTCTTTAAAAAAGCTTGTGAGTCAAAAGAGGCTCGTCCACAGCGCGGGCATGAAATAAGGCGTACTCCGCCCTGTTCCCGGCCTACAGTCCGCAGTATTTCTCGACCAGCGGCAATCTCATATTCATTATCATCGGTAATGGAAATACGCAGGGTATCGCCAATGCCATCAGCTAATAGGCGACCTAGCACCCAAGTACTACGGGTAACGGCACTAATTATACCACCAGCCTCGGTTACACCGAGATGTAAGGGATAATCCATTTTGGTTGCAATATCACGATAAGCACGATAGGTCACATCAGGATCAGTGTCCTTCAAGGAGACCACGGTATTGTAAAATCCCCATTTTTCAAACCAGTCAAGATAAGTTAAAGCTGTACTCACCATCCCCTCGGCATGATCACCTTGGCGTAAAGCATGAGGTAACGATCCCCCATTGAGTCCAATGCGAATAGCACTATTATGATCAGCACCACAGCGGACAATCTCTTCAACTTTCCATTTGGAACCAATATTGCCGGGATTTATCCGCACCTTATGAGCTCCACAGGCTAAAGCTTCCATAGCCAATTTCCAGTCGAAGTGGATATCGGCCACAACCGGTAGGGGAGATTCTTTACATATTCTAGTAAAGATAGCCTTCTCATCTCGGTTAGGATAACTAAAGCGAATAACACTACACCCCATCGTGGCATAAGTTCGCAAGGTAGTTAGCATCTGTTCAAATTGATCATTATCGGCTAGCAGTGCTAGTGGGGAGGACCACATCGTCTGGATTGCAACCGGATAAGCACTCCCTAGATGTAATGACCCCACGACTATATCTTTTGTATTTCTTCTTTCCATATCTCATCCTTATAACTGAACATCAGTCTACACGAATCAAGACAAAAGGAAAAGAATCTGTCTAGGGATACTTCACAACGAAGCCCCCATCAAAGGGGGCTTTACCGGTATGACTTCTGATCAGTAACTATTGCAATAACAACAATAAGAACACCAGCGTAAATAACGCAACTGTCTCAATAATTCCAATTACTATAAAATAGTTAGCGGTACCTTTTCCAGTTTCTGCCAAAGCATCTGAAGCTGCCGCGGCTGCTCGCCCTTGCATCCAAGCAGAAAGGCCAATAGCCAAGCCACCAAAAACACCTGCACAAAGAAGCAATAAAGAATCTTTTTCTGCAGCAGCAGCTGTATTAATAAAGTTCATCAGTAAAAAGCCATATATGGTCTGGGTCAAAGGGGCCCCAGAAAAAGCCACCATAATAAATGGCGCTGGTTTGCCATCTGCATAACATTTTTTCCAACCCCCCACAGCGGCTAGTGATGCTGCTCCCGTTCCTAAAACAGAACCGAGTGCGGCCAGTCCTAGTGCTGCAACAATTCCAATTAAACCAATACTATTCATACCATGCTCCTTATTGTTGTTCTTCTACAACGTTTTTGATGAAGTTTCAACCGTTTCTCTAAACGGATCGTAGGTAAAACCGGTCCACTCCATACCGAGCTGACCAGAAAATTCCAAAAGATTGAGTCGTACTCCATGTACAACTACCGATAAAAGGGCCATAACCAGATTCAATCCATGCCCAATAATCAATACCAAAACACCGGCAGGGAAAGCAAAACCTTGCAATAGCCCAGAGGCCATTCCGTTAAAACTCTGAGCGATTGCCAATGAAGCCATCCCCACTGCAAATAACCGAATGTAACTGATGATATTAGAAAATGCACTAATTGAATTCAAAAAAGTAGAAAACATATTAGCAGCGCCACCAGCTAATCCCTTCCAAAAAGAGATATTCGGACCTTGGGCTCCAAATAACACCACTAATAAAAATCCAGCACCAACTACCGCAGCTACCGCAGTTACCGGAACCGGTGTATTAATCACTAACATTAACACGAGGAAATATAAGGCATCGATCATAATCAACCAACCAAAATCGGCCACAGCACTCAAATCCTTTTGCCCAACTTTCCTATAAATATTCATCGCACAGGCTAAAGAGAGGTGCATAGTACCAATAATGAAGCACAGTTGCATCACCATGTCTTGAGTGGTCGTCGCCTCGAGACCAAATAATTCAGGATAGCTCGCCAATTGCGGTATAACCAACGATTGTAAGAAAGGTAAAGCTTCCAAAACAGCTTTACTCCCAAACCAAGTTCCAGTAATAGAACCCCAAGCGATGCTGGTGATACTCAGTACATATAACAAAAGTGTCGCGTTAGTCGCTTTCTTTTGCTTGATATGCATGCCAATACCGAAGATGAGGAAAATGAGGCCATAAGCTGCATCCCCGACAATCATGGCGAAGAAAATAGCAAAGAACATTAAAAACCACATACTTATATCAAATTCACGATAACCAGGAACAGTCCCAAGAATCTTAAATACCGGGTCAATGATGGCAATCCAGCGTTTATTTTCAACCAATGTCGGAGGTTGCTCCTCAGCTCCTGGGTCATCTAAAGCGTAAGCCCAGCGCTGCTCACTAGCTAATGTTTTAAAACTGTCAACGTCTTGTGTCGGAAGATACCCACTTAACCACACTACCGTATCATTTCCTTCCATTGCCACACTAACTTTCTCAAAACGCTCATCTTGTTCCAATAATGTTAGATGATGTTTGTAATCTGGCAGATAATTGGCACACGCTTGTAATTCATCTTTAATCGAGGCTAAACGTTTTACAGCGCTATTAATTTCAGCTTCCAACTCAGAAAGAGAATACTCGGGCAACTCAAGTTTCTGGGCCGAGATTGTTTGTGGTAACAAGCCATCAATGACTGCAATCATCACGTTTTTGCGATTGCTCGCTAAACGTATATAGTGTAGATCTGAATCAAGACGGGCTAAATCACCTTTACCAATCAAATAAAATCTTAATTCAACACCTTGAGCTTTAAGCTCTTGGATGCTGGAAGGTGAAAAGTCACCCCATGGACGGATCCGTTCAGACTCAATGAGCATTTTCTGACGTTGCTCTTCTATCTTTTTTTGTTGCTCAAACAACCAAACAACTCGAGCATGCATCTCTGCAAATTCACTATTTGAGAGAGCTTCTTGCGCAGTTGGTGTACCTGGTAACTCCTGCAATCGATTAATAATCCTTTGCATTTGTTGCTTCGACTGGTTGAGATCTTCTAATTTTTCGCTTCTGACTGGAATTTCATCGACATGGACAATTCCCGCTCTACGTAAAGCCTTCAAAGCTGAACGTTTCTCATAAGCGAGAACAACCAACGAAACTCTTTTCATGGGAACAATCATGCAACCACCCCTTCAGATACTTTCACCAATTTTTTCTTGGCAATCTTACCCCGCACCACTGCAGCCGTTTGTTGATCGCCAAGATAAATACCAATTTTGCGGATATTCTCTTTAGTTTCTGGAATTTTTACTTTTTCAAATAAATTAACCCGCTGACTTGTCGTACGTAATTCTCGCCCTAATAATTCAATTTGTTTCTCTAAGGTGGCAATCATAGCATCATACCGAGCAATTTCCCGCAAGGAGATGAGGCCAGTATCGACCCACAAGGGATACAAAGTAATATCATGGACGATATCTTTAAATTCTAATTCTTGAAAAATGGGAATAGCAACACCTGCAATATTGCCTCTACTGCGAACCACTTTATCGACTACGACTAATTTATCTAATTGTAGTTCTTCCGCAAAGACATTATTTTCATGAAACACAGCAACCCAATCTTGTAAATCTAACACAAGTTGTTTTTGCAAAGCACGTAGTTCTTGAACCTCTTGCTCAATTTGTCGGATTACCATCTGTAATTGTTGTTTTTTCAATTGCAGAGTAGGCAAATAGCGCTCAAATTGTTTCAATTGATCCTTTTGCTTCTTTTGTTCATTTTTCGTCAGTTTGACAGCAGCCATTCATAACTCCTTACGAAGCCTCTTTAGGCCAATGCTTCAAGACTAGTTCTGATCGCATTCCGGTCTCTTTTGGTTCAAAACAAGCAGCTAGGATTTCCCAGCCTAGATCTAATGCTTCTTCCAAAGGAATATTCACTGAAAGATCCATGAGACGGTTTTCGAACATCTCACCATATTTTATTAATTTATCATCCCACTCAGACATCTGGAATCCCATCGACTTCTTCTCAAGAGCCTCTGTATAGGCAGCATATAACTTAATCATCCCATCCATAAGGGCACGATGGTCATCACGAGTGTCACTATTAACTTGTTGTTTTAACCGTGAAAGCGAACCAAATGGTTCGATTCTACTATGTCGTAAATAAAATTGCCCCTCGGTGATATACCCGGTGTTATCGGGTACCGGATGAGTCACATCATCTCCGGGCATCGTTGTTACTGCTAAAATAGTAAGTGACCCCGCTCCTTCAAAGTCGACTGCCTTCTCATACCGAGCAGCTAAGGAGCTATATAAATCACCAGGATAACCCCGATTAGAAGGAACTTGTTCCATGGTAATCGCAATTTCTTTTAAGGCATCGGCAAAGTTCGTCATATCGGACAGTAATACCAACACCTTTTTACCATCGAGCGCAAAACGTTCAGCTACTGCTAACGAGATATCGGGAACTAGCAGACATTCAACAGTTGGATCACTGGCAGTGTGAACAAAGAAAATTGTGCGACTCATGGCCCCACTCTTCTCCAATGTATTTTTAAAATAGAGATAATCATCAAATTTTAAGCCCATTCCGCCCAGAATGATCAAATCAACTTCAGCTTGCATAGCAATGCGAGCTAAAACTTCATTATAGGGCTCACCAGAGACTGAAAATATTGGGAGTTTTTGGGACTCGACGAGTGTATTAAAGACATCGATCATCGGAATTCCGGTTCGGATCATATTTCGAGGAATAATGCGCTTAGCCGGATTAACAGCTGGTCCTCCAATTTCAATCAGATTTTCGGTCAATTCAGGACCATTGTCACGAGGCTTACCGGATCCGGTAAAAATACGTCCCAACAGATCATCAGAATAGGAAATTCGCATGGGAACTCCTAAAAAGCGCACTTTATCACCAGTAGAAATACCTCGTGCACCCGAAAATACCTGTAAAGAGACCTCTTCTCGATCTAACTTAATTACATTTGCTAATGATTCTCCATGAGCCGAGGTTACCATAGCCAGGTCGCCATTACGAATACCGGAAGCTCTAACAGTGATTACATTACCGGCAATAGAATCTATTTTCGTATATACTTTTTGCATACCAATTTCACCTACTTTACTTGCAGAATTTTAGCTGCTTTTCCTTCATATTCAACAAATTGCCCACCTACCAACTCTTCGATTTCATTTTTATACATTTCAAAACGTTCATCATTTCGTGCAACTGAGTTCCAGTCAACAAACTTCTGACGAATTTCGTTTATGGTAGACCGGGCTGTTTTTTTATCTTCTATCTGCAACTTCGCCCCGAGTATCTTAAATAAGACATCAAAAACTACCTGTTGACGCTCAATAGGGGCTGCAAAGTCAACATCATCAAAAGAGTTCTGCTGTAAATAAACTTGATCGAGCAACTCTCCTTTCAGGTAAATTATATAATCTTCAACGCTCGTCCCCTCTTCTCCAACAACCTTCATCATCTGACTGACTTCATGCCCATCAAAGAGGATACTGCGAGCATAATCGACCTTAGCCATATCGATGACGCTGGGATATTTCGACCAACTTTCAAGAGGATCAATTGCCGGATATTTGCGGGCATCCGAGCGCTCTCTAGAAAGACCATGGAAAGCTCCCACTACTTTTAATGTGGCTTGAGTAACAGGCTCTTCAAAGTTACCGCCAGCTGGGCTTACCGTACCACCAATAGTAACAGAACCTTTACTCCCATCGCGCAAAGTCACCACACCAGCCCGTTCATAGAAGCTGGCAATAACCGACTCCAAGTAAGCGGGGAAGGCTTCTTCACCCGGAATTTCTTCCAACCGGCCCGACATTTCACGCATCGCTTGAGCCCAACGGCTTGTCGAATCGGCTAATAAGAGAATATCGAGCCCCATCTGACGATAATATTCGGCAATAGTTACTGCAGTGTAGACGGAAGCTTCGCGGGCAGCTACTGGCATACTACTGGTATTACAAATGATAATGGTACGTTCCATCAAAGTTTTGCCGGTTTTGGGATCTATTAATTCTGGGAACTCCTTGAGCGTTTCAACAACTTCACCGGCACGTTCTCCACATGCGGCAATAATTACAATATCGACATCAGCATTGCGGCTTGTCATATGTTGCAAAACAGTCTTCCCTGCCCCAAAAGGACCTGGAATACAATAGGTTCCACCTTTTGCTACCGGTAAAAAAGTGTCGATAATTCTTATTTGGGTCACTAACGGTTCTTTGGGCTGCAACCGCTCTAGGTACTGGGTAATAGGTCTTTTAATGGGCCAGGGAAACACCATTGATAGGCTTTGCTTATTGCCCTTACTATCTTTAATAACCGCTATTTCATCACGTACTGCGTAAGTTCCAGCAGGTTTAATGGATTCTACGGTCCAAGCACTGGGTGCTAAGTAAAAAGGGACCATAATGCGATGGGTAAAAATACCTTCGGGAACCGTACCTACGGTATCTGCGGGAAAGACCGAATCGCCCACTTTGACACGGGGAGTAAATTCCCATGATTTATCGGGAATTGGATTTAGATAGACACCACGTTGAAGGAAAAAGCCACATTCTATCGCTAGTTCAGGCAACGGGTTTTGCAATCCATCATATATTTGAGTCAGTAAACCAGGTCCAAGTTCAACACTGAGCATCAACCCAGAGAATTCGACCTCATCGCCAACGCTGATTCCGCCAGTCATCTCAAAGACCTGTAAAGAGGCTATTTTTCCAGAGATCCTGATAACCTCTGACTTCAAACGCTGGTCGCCAAGTAAGATGAACCCTACTTCGTTTTGTGAGACATCTCCGTCGAACTCGACTGTCACCATATTTCCATTAATACCGGTGACTCGTCCGCCTTTTTTTGCCATAACAATACTCCGTTTATATGCTCTTAATAATTGATTGTAAATTTGAGAACAATCGCTTGAACTCTGCATCCCCTTCTAAAGGCGTAAACAGAGATTTCCTTTCTAAAATACTTAATTGAATTGCGTATGTATACACCACCTCGGTGGTAAATATTTGCAGGTGGATTAACTCGGTTGCTTTTTGCCAGTATGCCCGTATAAGAATCAGTTCAGCTTCGAGAGGATTAGCAGCCTGCATGGCATCTTTCACAATGGCCTCTAACTGTCTATTTTTCGCAGTGTCGACCTTTTTTGAGTCAACTTTACGCTCCAATTTATTCATTCGTGCGTCATAGAGCGTTGCTTGTAATTGCTTAACGAACGTGTTCCAAGCCACAATATAGGGATGGCGGCTTGTCGAAGAACTGATAGTTCCATCAACAAAGGCTTGTACTGTTAAAAACTCCTTCCTACTAAGGGCTTGTTGGCAGAGAGCCAGGAATTGTTCACTGGTTATAGGAGGTGCATCATCGAAACGAAGCATCGGCAGTGATGCAATTAGATAATAATTAGACGCCACGGTACACCCCTCACTGCGCGTCTTTTGCTGGTAGCAAGATATCCTGAATTGCAGAATTTAGGAAAGGAGCCAACATACGCGCAATCTCTTCTTCACTAAAATCATAATAACTAGAGCCATCTTTAGCTTGAACACGAAAGCCTACCGCAACCGATTCAACAGGACGAATCTCTAACCCGCTCCTAATCTCTTTAGCCAGTTCATTGCGGAGGGTATCACCTAACTTGATAAAATCAGCTTTGTGCATCTCAACTGCAACAGCAGAGGGATCGACTAGACCACTCTTAATGACGCTGACAATGAGGGAGACTAACTCTGAAGCTGTCATCGCTTTACTCACTGTTTCTTCGAGTAGACGCTCAAAATGGGCATTGATACTTTTCTTTAAGGAGAGAATAACATCTCGGCCGGCTTGTGCAATAGCAGCTTTTGCACTCTGCTCCATAACACGAGCCTCTTTTTTGGCCTCTTCCTTTAATTTAGCAGCATCTCTGGCTCCGGAGCGGACCAATCCTTCAGCTTTTTCTTTCGCCTCAGAAATAATTATTGCGGCTTGCTTTTCGGCTTCGGCAATTCCATCCCTTTTTATCGAATCAACTAAATCCTGAATTTGTAGTTCCATGTGCAATCCTACCTTGTAAATATGGGCTAACTATATATGCTTCCCCTAAAAAATACAACCTTCGAAAAAATGTGAAAGTTTCACGATATTTCTGTTATAGGTCAATAACCCCGCTTTTTGCATCGCTGTAAACTCTCTAGAAAGTGAAGTCCTACTCACCCCTAACAACTGTGCTAAGCGTACTTTAGTAAGGGGCAAAACAATCTTTTGAGTTTGTTGTTTAGCCGATTCAGCTACCAAATATTGCGTTAGCCGCTGCCGTAATCCTTTTTGGCTCACGTGAGCCAATCGCTCATGAAGAACTGCTGTGTTTTCACTAATGATTTGTAAAAACTGTAGTAAAAATGGTGTGCTCATCGTACATAATTGCAATACTATTTTTGTATCAATACGGACAATTATCGACTCTTTGAGGCAGCTAACCGAATAGGGATAGAGGGCTTTACTCGAAAAGATAAGGTTGCCACCTACGACACTCTGGGGACCAAAAACTGCCACTGGAAAGATCTCCCCATCTTCATTGAGATTCTCAACAGCCAACATTCCAGAAACTACAATTTCAATAAAAGAGCAGACATCCCCCGCTGAATGTAACAATTTCTGGCTCTCTACGCGATAACAACGGAAGTGATTTGCCTCCAAGAAGGGGCGAATCTCTTGTTTTGTCAGGGAGTTCGTCAATGTAATAGTATGCAAATCGACACTATTTAAGGGTAACCTTTCCATATCTTCTCCAAAGTGTGACCTATGTAACACTTTTATTCCATCTTATCGCTTATCATACTTCCTTATAAGGAGTCAACTATGAAAAAACAATTACCGTCTTTATTGTTACGAATCGCCTTTTTAATCCTTTTTGTATTTCTCATTATCACCAAAAGGTTTCAGCTCTGGCTGATTATCTATATAGCAGGAGTTCTTCTTGCCCCTATTTTTGGCCGCATCTACTGTGGCTATGCCTGCCCGATGAATACGGTCATGCGCCCAATCCAAAAATTCTCCCGCAAGCGAGGTATCCAAAAGCAAAAAGTGCCAACTTGGCTAGAAAGCCCCAAACTAGCGTATGCTGTCCTAATTCTTTCTCTAGCGACGATGTTACTCGGCAAACGAGTCCTTGGACGCGATATCCCCATCCTGTTGATTCTCTTTCTAACATCACTCGTGGTGACATTCTTTGTTAAAAGCACTGTCTGGCATAATGGATTGTGCCCTTACAGTGTCCTCCTCCGCATTGGCGGTCGATTTGCCAGGTATTCGCGCCAGGTTGACCCATCATCATGCGAACGAACCCAAAAATGTATAAAAGTGTGTCCTTCAGGGGCCATAACCATGACAGGGATCGATAATAAAGCAATAATTGATCCGGCAACATGCCATCAATGCGAGGCTTGTAGCACCGTTTGTCCTCATAGTGCGATTTCTTATACCAAAATAGGCTAATATATCGTATACTACTTTGACAGGAGGAACTGAATATGCATATACCTATAAAAAATAACGTCAAATGGGTTGGACAAATTGATACTGAATTACGCCAATTCCACGGTAGTGATTTCTCTACCCATAAAGGATCAAGTTACAACGCCTATCTAGTCCAAGAAGAGAAAACCGTATTAATTGATACCGTCTGGAAACCCTTTGCCGATAAGTTTGTCAAAAACTTAGCAACAGAAGTAGATTTGAAGAAAATTGATGCGATTGTGGTTAACCATGGCGAAGTTGACCATAGTGGAGCACTCCCAGCTCTTATGGAACTCATCCCTGACACCCCCATCTATTGTACTGCGAATGCAGTAGATTCTCTCACTGGTCAATACCATAAAGAATGGGATTTTCATGTAGTCAAAACTGGTGATTCGCTCGATGTAGGCAATGGAAAGTCATTAGTGTTTGTTGAGATGAAAATGTTGCATTGGCCCGATAGTATGGCCACCTATCTCACCCAAGATAACATCTTGTTTAGTAACGATGCCTTTGGACAACATTTTGCCAGTAATACTATGTTTAACGATGCGGCTGACCAATGTGATCTTTTTGAGGAGGCTCTCAAGTATTTTGCCAACATCCTCACTCCATACAATGCCTTTTTAAAACGCAAATTATCAGAAATACTTGCTATGAACCTAGCCATCGACATTATTGCCCCTAGTCACGGTGTTATCTGGCGTGATAATCCAATGCAGATTGTTGAAAAGTATGCCGCTTGGTGTGATGCCTATCAAGAAAATCAAATTACGATTGCCTATGACACCATGTGGGAGGGAACTAGAACCCTAGCCGATGCCATCGCTGCCGGAATCCATGAGCAAGATCCTGATGTCGCTATTAAAGTCTTCAATATAGCCAAGACAGACAAAAATGACATCATGACTGAGGTCTTTAAATCGAAGATGCTTGTCTTAGGCTCCCCCACTGTTGGCAATGATATGCTCGACAGCGTCGCCGGCTTCCTTCATTTCTTAAAAGAGTTAAAGATGAAGAACAAGAAAGCCGCCTCGTTTGGTTGCTATGGCTGGACCGGAGAAGCTCCCATAAAAATCAAGGAGAGCCTAGAGAAAGCTGGTTTAGCATATGTTGATGAGCCCTTCAGAAATAAATGGAATCCTGACAATGAAGGACTCTTAGCTGCTAAAGAATTTGGAACACGACTGGCCTTGTTATAATCCTTTGGCTCGATCGGCGGCAATCAAGTTACGTAATCCTTGGATGACGACTTCGATTGCCGTCTCGGTATCATGGAAGATGGGATTTTCTAAACCCGCTCGGGCACGTTCCTGATTACCAACTACCATAAACTCACTTCCACAGCGCACTTTCAGATAACTAGCTACAACAAATAATGCGGCAGATTCCATCTCGCTAGCTAAGACTCCAAGGCGCTTCCAGGCCTCCCACTTGTGCTCTAATTCATATGACACTGGTTTGGTTTCTGGTGCATGTTGTCCATAAAAAGAATCTTTACATTGCACCACCCCAACGTGATGGCGTTTATCGAGTTGCGTAGCGGCCAGAGTTAAGGCATTGACTACTTCTATATTGGCTACTGCAGGAAATTCAATGGGAGCATATTCACGGCTGGTTCCTTCATGTCGGATAGCACCAGTGGCAATGACAATGTCACCACCACTTACATCTAGGGCGATCCCTCCACAGGTACCAACCCGCAAGAAGGTATCCGCACCACACAAATATAACTCTTCCATAGCAATTGAGGCCGAAGGTCCCCCAATTCCAGTACTCGTTACACTCACCTTCTCACCATCAAGAAAGCCACTGTAGGTTACATATTCGCGATTATCGGCGACAAGTTGGGGATTATCAAAATATTGGGCAATTTTTTCACAACGTTTGGGATCTCCGGGTAAAATTACATATCGTCCGACATCCCCTTTTTTGAGATGGACATGGTATTGTACTTCACTTCCTTCCATATAATCTGTCATTTTGTAGACTCCTTTTCTTTAAATGTAGCCTACCACCGTCACTAGTGGATGTCAAACTATTAGAATTCTACGTATGTTTTTCCGTATCCGCCATCCTCGGGGCGAGCAAAATAGTAATTATTTACTTGTGGTACCTTTTCAAGATAGTCATGAATGCCACGCGATAAAATCCCGTCTCCTAGGCCATGAATGATTGAAAAACTACCAATTGAATGGACTAAGGCCCCCTCAATTTGTTCAGAGACGACTTCAAGAGATTGTTCAAGGGTCATCCCTCGTACATCAATAACTGGTTGAGGCGCCACTGTTCTCGACTCATAAGAAATTAAAACTTTCTTGCGTTCTTTTTGCAAACGTGAGGGAATCGGTTTTAGTTCGCGCTCGTGTAAAGTGAACTTCATCGGACCTATTGCGACCACCCATTTATGCTCTTTTTCTTGACGCACGATCCGTCCTTCACGACGGTGTGGACCAGCTAAGACATCCATCCCTACTGCAAAATCGGTAGTGGTAGCTTCTTCACCAACCTCTTCTTCCAGTGCTTCAATTTTTTGTTCACTCTCTTTTTGTTTCTTTTCGAGCGAAGCGATGAAAGCTTTCGATTTACGGGTTTTAGCTCTCGATATCTCTCCTTCACGTAATTCAGCAATTAAATTTTCTAACTCACTTCGTTTATCACTAATAAATTTACTTAAATCACCGAGTTGTTGCTTGCGAACCAGTTGTTCATCTTGAGCTAATTTTAACTGCCGTAAATCAATTTTGCGGATTTGCTCCTGTAACTTTCTCATGCGTTCTTCGAGCTGTTGCTCGCGTTCTTGAACTTCCCGTCTTTTCTCTTCCAGGGCGGCAATGATGGTCGATATCTCAACCATTTCGG
>Ga0265293_10004610_pt1 | contig 24116 bp, 18 predicted proteins | sample Munlanlewell138R_FD_192505 | JGI IMG/M metagenome (GOLD analysis project Ga0265293, IMG submission 192505) | Leachate microbial communities from a municipal landfill in Southern Ontario, Canada - Leachate well 138R | ecosystem: Engineered > Solid waste > Landfill > Unclassified | place: Canada...
AAAATTAGAACTATATTTCTATAACATATAGTGGTTTTCGCACTACATTTTCGGCATTTCTAAAATAAAATCCTTGATTTATAAGGGTTACAGAGGTTTTTGGTGAGGGTAGGTGTCAAACTCAGGAGAAATCTCCGCCTTATCAACCGCGGGAAGCATTGACTTTGCCACACGAAGCATCAGTAGGCTGGAATCTGTTCTGGCGAGATAGTAATAGGTCGTACTCAAAAAACCCAAGGTCTTTAGCATCCCAATTTTATCGTCAAGCTCTTCAAAACGCCTGTATAGCACTTTCAATTTCTTGTTAGCTATAACCGGTTCAGATACAAGCTGCTTATTCGCCGATTCAAGCATAACCGACAAGGTATCAGGAGATGCCGATCTGATCTTTTCAAGCATTTCAAGTTCGCTTTCCTGACCATTAGCCGTTGCGAAAAATACGCCTTGAACGATAGAAAACGCTACGAAGAAAATGATAAAAAGTTTACTTGCTTTCATGACTTTTTGGTGTAAGTATTGGCCGAAGGGCAACGCAAAAATACATGAATTTTTAAGATAAAGCAATGCCGGCTGTTTAATTCTTCTACGTGCAACTTTCGTTACGTGGAAGGCAAGGCTGGATTTTATAAATAGTGCTAACACTATTATTTTTAAACTACTCGTAAAAAAAACAACGCAATTTTCCTTAATTAACTTATCTCCTTGGCAATATCACACAAACTATTGATATTTAATCATTAACATATTTCTTTATTGCAAAATTGGCATCCCAATGCTATTTAGATTATGTTGAGAAATTCTTCACAAAAGTGCTTGGCTTTGATTATTTCCTGTTTTTCGTAAATTATACACAGTTCACATTAGTAATATAGCAGTATTTAACTAAATTTGCTTCTATAAAAAATTAGGTACCGACAAACCCATAGCTTTATGAACAACGCTTTAAAATTCACCGTCTTAATTGTTGACGACCGCCCTGAAAACTTGTTAACACTCGAGGGAATACTTGAAAATGAGAACCTTAACATCCTGAAGGCAAACTCGGGTAACGAGGCCCTGGGCATGATGCTTGAACATAATATTTCACTGGTTTTAATGGATGTTCAGATGCCGGGCATGGACGGTTTTGAAGTTGCCGAGATTATGCGAAGCAGTGAACGCACGAAATTTATCCCTATAATTTTCATCACCGCCATCAGCAAACAACGGCAGCATATATTTAAAGGCTACGAATCGGGTGCCGTTGACTATCTTTACAAACCACTTGATTTAGAGATACTTCAAAGCAAAATAAAAGCATTTATCGAATTTTTTCAACACAAAAACGCCCTCGAAGATACCACCCGAAAACTCGAACAAACGATCGCCGAGCTCAATGATGCCAAGAAAATTGCTGAAGAAGCCACCACCATTAAAAGTGCTTTCCTGGCCACGATGAGTCATGAAATCAGAACACCACTCAACGGCATTATCGGCATGGCCGAGCTGGGATTGATGGACGACGAAATAAGTACCCTGCAACGCGAACGCATGCTCGACATCAAAACCTCGGGCGAATCGCTGCTCGAAATCATCAACGAAATCCTCGACATATCAAAAATTGAAGCCGATAAGCTGGAACTCGAAGAAATTGAGTTTAGTATCAGAGACCTTATTCAAAAAGTGGTAAACCTCTTGTCAATAAAAATATTTCAGGAAAAGCTGGAGTTTGTCTGCGAAATCGATCCCGAATTACCGGATATTCTCATAGGTGATCCATTGCGCATCAGGCAAATACTCATCAACCTTTTGAGCAATGCCGTAAAATTCACCGAAGAAGGCACGGTCAGTATTAATGTGAAAATGGTGGAACATATTGAGGAACAGATCAGTCTCGAGTTTTCGGTAAATGATACCGGTATTGGTATTGAAGAGAAGAAACTGAATCAACTTTTTGAGTCTTATACGCAAGCCGAAAAGTCAACTACCCGCACACATGGCGGAACAGGGCTTGGTCTGAATATTTCGCAGCGGCTGGTACAGCTAATGGGAGGAAAAATCAACGTGGAAAGCGTTCCGGGCGAAGGAAGCCGTTTTTCCTTCAGGGTAAATATGATCACCGGCACCCAAAAAGAAATGCCCTGGCTGCTCGACCTCAATAAAGCAAACGATCAGTTTAACGTACTGATAATTGATGACCATGAAAAATCTGCCCGAGCGATCACTAAACTCCTTGAACATTGGGGAGTTAAACATACCTACACGAACGACTGTAGTAGCTGCGAAAGCCTACTTAAAAATGAACATTTTGACTTGATTCTTATTGATTATTACCTGAAGTCAAAAACCGGTGTAGAAGTTGCTGACGAAATAAAAACCATGCTCGTCGACCAGTCAATACCCGAAATCAGGTTGCTTTCACCTTCTAAAGCCAGCATCGAGATTTTAAAACTAGAGAAAGCCCAAAAATACGAGTTCCTAACCAAACCTGTACTGCAAAATGATCTCCGCTCATTACTGATCTCACTTTTTGGTTCAAAAGAACAAAAGCTAAAAGAAGAAATGCAGAAGCCCTCAGTAGCTGTCATTCCTGAGAAAGTACTGGAGATTCTGGTCGCAGAGGATCAGATTATCAACAGGAAAATCGTGGTGCAACTCCTGGAGAAAAAAGGATGGAATGTAAACGCGGTTGAAAACGGCAAGCTGGCACTTGAAGCCGTGCAGGAAAAAAATTACGATATCATCTTGATGGATGTTCAAATGCCTGAAATGGATGGATTTGATGCAACGCGAGGCATACGTGTGTATGAAACAGACAAATCTTACCACACGCCTATCGTAGCCATGACGGCTCACGCCATGAAGGGCGACCGCGAAAAATGTCTGGCAGCAGGGATGGACTATTACATCACAAAACCAGTAAATCCAATTGAACTTTACTCCACCATCGAAAAATTTGCACGTATCCCACAGGACAATTAAGTGATAAAACATTGACTCACACCGCCAACCTATGGAAAATCTGGACTACAACAAAGCCTCAACCTGGGAAAAAATCAAGCATTCTTTCCACTCCTGGCGCTATATTGGCGTGGGCAAATCATTGCTGATCTGGTTTCTAACCATCTCACTGGTGCCATTGGCTTCTATTAGCTTCATCAATTTTTTAAATGCTTATCATGGGCTTACGATCGTTGCTGAGAAATCGCTCAACACGACCTCGCAACTAAGAGTAGCTTATATCAACACCTTTTTTAATGAGATAGTAGATTTCCTGGAACTAAACAGCCGACAAAAAGCTGATATCAACTTCATTATCGGGCTTGATTCTACCTGGAACATTGCAAACAGCAAGCTTACCGACTATGTTAAAACTACTCAATGGGAGCAAATTACAGCAGAGCATCGTGATGAATTTAAAGATTTAGCCAACAAAAACGGCTATCACGATATTTATTTTTTGGATGCTAATGGCAATATCTTATTTAACCTGCGTGAGGGAACAGACTTGGGAACCAACCTTTTCACCGGCCCTTTTCGGTTTACAAAATTCGCTAAGGCAGCACGTGAAGCCATTGAGTCCAAAAAGTTACAGTTTTCTGACCTGGAGTTTTACGAGCCTTCATACAACGAGCTTACCGGCCATTTTGTGCAACCGGTAAAGGACTTTAATGGTCAGCTGATTGGCATGATTGCTTTACAAATCACGATGGATCGGATTAATCAAATCATTCAACAAGACGCGGGGTATGGAGAAACCGGTCAGGCCTATATCGCTGGGAATGATAGACTGTTGCGTTCTTCGATGCGTTTTGGCCATGAGGCAGAGATTATGAAAACTCAAATTAGCAACCAAAAAGTTACTGACTGGTTGTTTTATCTACAAAATAGGCATAACCCACAGGTTTTGAAAGAAAATGAACTGGAAATTGAAAAGGTTTCCACTTACGACTCCGACAAGACCGGACGCTATGTTTTGGGTATATACCGTAATCTCAGCACTTTGGAGCCCATGGGCGTAAACTGGGTACTGATCGAGGAAATTGATCATAGCGAGGCTTTTGCTTATGCGCGTAAACTTTCTGACATCGTGAAAATCTCTTTTATCATCACCATTATCGTCGTTTTCTTTACCTCTATTTTGGTGACTCGTTGGTTTGTAAATCCTATCAAACAACTCTCTTCCTGGGCTAAAGAAGTTGCAGTAGGCGAAATAAATCGCAAGCAAATCAAGGCCCCTCATAATGAGATAGGCGAAATGGTTGACACCTTTAACCGACTTATTATTAATCTTCAACAGTATTCCAACATAGCCAAAATGATGGCTAAGGGCGATTACTCTGAAAAGATTGAAATCCGTAGCGAAAAAGATTTGCTGGGCTCGTCCATGAATAAGATGGTTGAAAGTTTCAGGCAGGTGGTAAGCCAAGCAAATAGCATTGCAAAAGGTGATTATACAGTTAAAGTGGTACCACGCAGCGATAAGGACACCTTGAATGTTGCCCTCTATGAAATGACACGCACCCTGGCAGAAAATGCTTTGCAAAATAAAAACCAAAACTGGCTGAAGAGCGGCATCAATGAGTTGGATGCCGGATTGAGCGGCCAACCCGACACGAAAAAACTTTCGCAATCCATCATCGACTTTACCAGCAGATACCTGAAAGCACAGCTCGGACTGATGTATATTTATGAGGAACAGACAGAAAGCTTTGCTCTTAAAGCCAGCTTTGCTGCCGACAACAATTCAAATACCATCAAGCAACGCTTTGCAGAGGGCGAAGGACTTATTGGCCAGGTGGCCAAAGATCAACAATTAATGCTGCTGAACGAAAACGCGCATATTCAAAATATTGAAATTGGTGAGGGTACTTTGCAACCCAAACAATACGTATTGTACCCCTTGGTGCACGATGGCAAAACATATGGCGTGATAGAATACGCGACTATAAATCCATTTGATGAACTCAAACTGACTTTCCTGGAGTTGAGCCAATCCAATATTGCCATCGCTATCAAAACTGTTTTGGCAGCCGAAACGGTAAAAAAATTGCTTACCCAGACACAAGATCAGGCCAATGAGTTAGAGGTGCAACAGGAAGAACTGCGACAAGCCAATGAAGAGCTGCAAGAACAAACCAAAGCTTTAAAAATTTCGGAGGAAAGCCTGCAAACGCAACAAGAAGAGTTGAAAGTCACCAACGAAGAGCTTGAGGAACGCACAAAAGCACTTGAAATTCAACGCGATGCCATTAACCAGAAAAATCAGGAGCTGGAAACGGCACGGAAAGAGATTGAACAAAAAGCCCGCGACTTACAACAGGCCTCACAATATAAATCAGAGTTTTTGGCCAACATGTCGCATGAGTTGCGCACACCCTTAAACAGCATTTTGGTACTTTCGCAGTTGCTGGCCGAAAATAAAAAGAAACACTTAGACGAAAAAGAACTGGAATACGCCCGAACCATCAACGGTTCAGGCAGCGACTTGCTGGAACTTATCAACGAGATCCTGGACTTAAGCAAGGTAGAATCAGGAAAAATCGAGCTGTATATAGAAAACATGTACCTCGAAGACTTGTCTTATTTTATTAAGAAAAGTTTTGAGCCAGTTGCCGAGAAAAAAGGCCTTTCTCTTTTCGTCAATATTTCCAATGACCTTCCAGAATCTATCCAGACCGACGTTCAGCGCTTTCATCAAATCATTAAAAACCTCTATTCCAACGCAATTAAGTTTACGCACGAAGGCAGCATCTCGCTAAATATCTTCCGTCCGGCTAAAGATACCAAGTTTTACCACCAACATTTATCGAGCGAAAATAGCGTAGCGTTTTCCGTTACAGACACCGGCATCGGTATTCCTGAAAACAAACTTCAATTGATTTTTGAGGCCTTCAAGCAAGCCGATGGCACCACAAGTCGTAAATATGGCGGCACCGGGCTGGGATTGAGTATATCCAAAGGCTTCTCCGAAATCCTCGACGGTGAAATTAAAGTGGAAAGCAAAGAAGGTGAAGGCACAACCTTCACGATAATTCTGCCTGAAAAATATATTGGCATAAATAACGCCATTGATGCACTGTCGGAAATCAAAACCGAACCACAAGTCGCTGAAGCGCTTACGACGGAACAGCATCTAGAAATAACAACGTCACAAGCTACTAAAGAGCAGCAAGAGATCCAACTAAAAGCACTGGAAGAAACCAACGACGACCGAAACAGTATCATGGAAGGTGATTTGGTGTTGCTCATCATTGATGACGATAAAAACTTTACCAAACTGTTGTATGATCTGGCGCATGAACACCGCTTCAAATGCCTGATAGCGCACGACGGCGAATCGGGATTGCACTTTGCTGATTTTTATCAGCCACATGCTGTGATACTGGATATTGGCCTTCCGGGAATCGATGGATACGAGGTGATGCGGCGTCTAAAACAAAATTCGCGCACCCGCCATATTCCGGTGCATTATGTCTCAGCAGCCGATAAATCTATCGAGCATTTCAAACAAGGCGCAATTGGTTATTTGAGTAAGCCTGTAAGCAAAGAATCCCTTGATGAAGTATTCTCTTTTATCGAAAAAGTGATAGCTAACCCGCTGAAACGACTGATTATCGTTGAGGATGAGCTGAGTATGCGTAAAAGCATCGCCAACCTGATGAAAGACGAAAACGTAGAAATTGTGGCCGTTGCCTCAGGTGAAGAAGCCCTTGAAAAAATTACCTCAACACATTTTGACTGCATGATTTTAGACCTCGGCCTAAAAAACATGACCGGCTTTGAGCTTTTGGAAGCCATCAAGGAAAGCGACAAAACCCAAAACCTGCCCGTAGTGGTTTATACAGCACAGGAACTAACACGTGAGGAGGATTTAATGCTACAACAATATGCCAATAGCATTGTGCTAAAAGGAGCACGCTCGTTTGAACGGCTATTGTCAGAAACCACACTCTTTCTGCATCAGGTGGAGGCCAATTTATCGAAGAAAAAACAAGAAATGCTGCGCAAAATTCAAGTGCGTGAAGATGTTTTGAACAATAAAAATATCCTTATCGTGGATGATGATATGCGCAATGTTTTTGCACTCACAAGCGTGTTGGAGAACTACGAAATGAACGTTGTTTTCGCCAAGAATGGCCGCGAAGGAATCGATAAACTGAAGGCTGCCAAAAATATTGATCTGGTATTAATGGACATTATGATGCCCGAAATGGACGGCTACGAAGCCATGCAGCTTATCCGAAAGGAAAAGAAATATAAAAAATTGCCCATCATTGCACTCACCGCCAAAGCCATGAAAGACGACCGTGAAAAATGCCTGGCGGCAGGTGCCAATGAATATTTAAGCAAGCCGGTTGATACGGCTAAACTTATTTCATTATTACGTGTTTGGCTGTACAATGCCTGATAACACTCAATTTAAGCTTATAAAAAATGTCTAAGAATTTGGCTTCCCCTGATGAGACCACTTCAAATATTGAGCTGGATTTGCTACTCGAAGCCATTTTTAGAAAATATGGTTACGACTTCAGAGACTATAGCCGGGCTCACGTGAAACGCAGGCTTTATAGCAGAATTAAACAGCATGAATTGCAATCATTTTCACAATTGCAGCATCTGTTGCTCTATGACGAGCAGACTTTTCAGGAAGTATTGCGCGGCTTGTCAATCAATGTTACCGAAATGTTTCGAGATCCGGCGTTTTACGCCAAAATGAGAACAGAAGTTATACCACTGCTCAAAACCTATCCTTATTTAAAGATATGGCATGCTGGCTGTTCCACTGGCGAGGAAGTATATTCTTTCGCCATTTTGTTGCATGAAGAGGGCTTGTATGAACGCTCTCAAATTTATGCCACGGATTTTAATACCGATGTGCTGGAAACAGCCAAACGTGGCATTTATCCTACCTCCCGCATCAAGGAATACACCATGAACTACCAAGAAGCTGGCGGAAAGAACTCATTTAGCAACTATTATACTGCACGCTATGACAATGTTATTTTTGATGCTTCACTGAAAAAAAACATTGTTTTTGCTGAACATAACCTGGTGACCGATAGTGTTTTTGCTGAGGCACACCTGATTATCTGCCGAAATGTTTTGATCTATTTCAACCGAAGCTTGCAAAACAAAGTGCTTCAGCTTTTTTCAGAAAGCCTGATAAAAGGTGGATTTTTGGGTTTAGGTTCCAAAGAAAACATCCTCTTTTCGCCTATTGAAAACAGCTACAAAACCATTGATGGTGAACAAAAAATTTATCAAAAAAAATTTATCTGAGTTATGCCTTATCAAGCTATTGTAATCGGTTCATCAGCAGGCGGTTTGCATGCTTTAAAAATCATCATCAGCGGGTTTAGCGCTTCGTTTGACACGCCGATTATTGTGACCCAGCATTTGAGCCCGAACTCGGATAATTATTTGGTACAGTTTTTAAATCAGTTTACCCAACTCACCGTAAAAGAAGCTGACGAAAAAGAAGTAATTTTACGAGGCTATGTATATATTGCTCCTCCTAATTTTCATCTTTTAGTAGAAGAAGATTTCACGCTGAGCCTAAATGTGGAGGAAAAAGTAAATTTTGCACGCCCTTCCATTGACGTACTTTTTGAAACCGCCGCCGAAGCATATAAAAATCAGTTAATTGGAATAATCCTCACCGGAGCCAATCACGATGGCGCCAAAGGAATAGCACGAATCAAACAAAAAGGCGGCTACACCATTGCCCAAAGCCCCGACACTGCCGAAGCAGCTGCCATGCCGCAAGCCGCCATTAACACCGGCTTTGTGGATCAAATTCTCAAGCTGGAAGATATTCCGGTGTTTCTAAATAAAATCTGTAAATCAAAAGTTTAGAAGTATTCTTCTCGTATTTTTAATTCGACGTTTGACCTTTAATTAAACCAATATATAAAACTAAATACTGTTCTGTCAAGGCGCTGGCACAGATTTGAAATCCGTGCCTTATCACACTATTTCAATAGTATAGAAATATGTTTCGGTCTTCTAATCGACATTTTGAAGTCCTTCGGATGTTCAAAAGTCGTTTCGCGTAATGTTTAACTTTTCATCGTCCAATCTCCCAATTGGCGGGAGAGGAAATGCAAACCTTGGAACGCTTCAACCCAGCCCCGTCAACGCTTGAACCCATAAACTCATGTATTATTTGACAGCACAAGAACTTCACTAAGTTCCTCCTGCTCCCATAAAAAGGACAGGAGCTTGACGAAATTCTTCCTATTCCTCTCCAACCAGCAAATCCATATATATTGGCAGGTGATCGCTAAAACCACCTTGGTATTTAGGCCCGATATATGTACGGAACAATTTGTCTCCCATATAGCGTTCGTCTTCGACAAACAAAAAGGGTGCATGGAAAATTTGAGCGCTACCCGGCTTATAATGCATGCCTTTTTTGGCCTTGTAAAGCGATTGTGAGACAATGAGCATATCAAAAATCTGCCAGTTATACTGATATTTGAGTGTTCCGATATAGCCCAAATCACGCTGCGGCGTAAATAGATTCACTAAATCTCCTTCGTCAGCAACTTCTTCTATCGGCAAAGCCCTAAGTCCCTGCGTGATACTGACTTCATCGGGTGTATCATTAAAATCGCCCATGATGATAAAGTTGGCATGCGGGTTCACGTTTTCACGGATAGAATCCAGGTGGTGACGCAAGCGTTTGGCTGCAAGCATTCTAAGGGGTTTAGTGGCAATCTCTCCGCCCCAGCGCGATGGCCAATGGTTGACATAAACATGAATCGTATCGGTGTCTTCAACCAAGAAAGAAGCATACAGCATATCACGCGACCTAAAACGTGGATTTTCAGGATCCTTCAATGGAATGGGCTCACTATAAATCAGGCGCAATTGCTCAGGCCGATAAATAATTCCCACATCAATCCCTCTCCTATCGGGCGAAGGATAGTTAATGTACTGGTAATTAAACTGCTTTAAAGGTGTGCTAAAAATTAAATCCCGCAACACGAAATCATTTTCTATCTCGCATAGACCCAACAGACTCAGGGGTTTTCCGGCACCCATTGCCATAATGGTCTTATACATGTTTGTACGTTTTTTCTTATAACGGAAATAATTCCAACGCTGTTCGCCCTGTTCGGTGAACTCGTTGTACTCCCGAGTGGAATCAACAAATGGATCAAAAAAGTTTTCGACATTATAAAACCCGATTCTTAATACTTTAGCATCCTGCGACTTAACAAAAATAGAAAGCAGTATCAACAGAAGCAGTAAAGCTAATTTCAGCTTCATTGCTAGAAGACATTTAATGTTTTTCGACGGCTGATTTAACATCAATAATAATTTTTGTGTAAAATTAAAAAATTTCCGATGGGTTTTAGTATGTTTGTGGTAATAAACCCTAAAAACATTATGTTAACTAAGGTTTTTTTATCAACACAGATAATGTTGATATACAGTACATTACAGCGGTTTTTGAAGTTTTTGAAAATATTTTTTGATGACTATTTCAATTTTCTGACATATTATGGGTGAAGAGGAGACGAAATTTAGTTCTTTTGAAATCCTGGAGGGTATAAAAACCCATGACCGGATCATCCTTAAATATGTTTACGACACCTACTTTCCGCAGGTGCATAAATATATTGAAAACCGAAAGGGTTGCGAAAGCGATGCCTGGGATGTTTTTCAGGATGTGATGGGCGTGATTTATGATTATTCTCAAAAACCGGATTTCAAATTAAGCGTCCCTTTTCCACAGTTCTTTTTTAGCCTTACCCGCAATGTCTGGTTCGGTCTATTACGAAAATGGAAAGTTGGCGTAGATTTAGTTTATGACGAGTTGAAATACCTCCCTGATGATGAAACTGAGAAGCTTCAGGAAACAATATACAATCAGGTGATTAATCGACTGACTCATAAATATCTTTCCCAACTAGATGAGCGGTGTATAATGCTTATCAAATTTTCCGCTTTAGGAATAACGACAGCATCAATAGCAAAAAAATTGAACTACCATTCAAATCGAGCTGTTTTCAACCAGCGGCGGAAATGTATCAGAAAATTAATTGAACGGATTGAAAATGATCCGGATTACAAAAACTTATCCGACTATGAAAGACCTTGATAAATTTGAGGATTACATCAACGGTGAACTTGAAGAGGGCGACCTTTGGGAGTTTAAAAAATCCCTGGAAGCGGATACTGACCTAAAAAAACAGTTTGAGCTTTTTATGGCCGTTAAACAAGACATCACCGATAACAAAAAGCAGATGTTTATGAAAGAATTAAACAACATCCACAAAGCGCAGCAAAATACAGCTAACAAGCGAATACGCAGCTTTAAACGAAGCTGGGCAATCGCGGCCAGCCTCATTATTCTTGCTGCTGCAGGCTTTGGCGTTCTGAGTATCAGAACTCAAAACAGCAATCAGAAACTTTTTGAGACTTATTTTCAAACAGAATCTGCTGCTTTTGCGGTTCGCTCGGCCAGCAACACTATGGAACAGCCTGTGCTCGATGGTATGCAGCTTTATGAACTGCATAACTACGACGCAGCTATCGAAATGTTCGAAAAATCACCTAACAACCTGATGGGCAAGCTGTATACAGGCCTTTCGCTAATAGAGCTAGGCGAATTTGACGAGGCAATTTATAAGTTCCAGTTCATTGTTGAACATAACGATAACCTTTTCATCGATCAGGCAGCGTGGTATCAAAGCCTATGTTACCTAAAGACAGGAAAGCGCGAACTCGCCATTAAAAACTTCAAAGAAATTGCTGCTGATAATGGCGTTTATAAAACCAGGTCGCTAAAAATCCTGAAAGAGATGAAAGTGGAATAATCGTTTTTTCTATTGTTTTCTTTTAAAAACCTATAATTTTCAAAGTGCAGGTTAGGGTCTACCGTAACCGGCACTTTTTTTTTATTTTACGTCCCGCGTAGTCCCGTACATACGAGACTTCGTGGAATTATCATGTAGTCTCGCCCTCGAAACACGATGCTGCCAACGAAATCGTTTAACAATTATACCGCTGGCAATCATGAAGCAATGACTTATAAGCGCTTAGAGGATTTTCGACGTCTGTTGTAGGCCATAAACCCAAACATCAGAATTACAATTAAAAAGCCAGACAGAAGTAAAACAATGAGTCTTTCGCTAAATATTGGGAAATCAATGGGTTCAGTATTTCCTATGATCACGTAAGAAGCCCAAAAATAGGGATGCGCTTTTAGTTGATTGGCTTGTGCAAGAAAATCAGTCTTAGCTTTTTGCAGTGCCAGATCTTTGTCCATTCCTTCGCTCAAATATTTATAAAAGCTTTCCATCAGTTGTGCGCTGGCCTGGTCATTCACTTCCCAGTTTGTCATTACAATAGATGGCACGCCTGCATGCACAAAACCGCGCGTCAGGCTCATTATCCCCTCCCCTTGCCTCAACTTACCATAACCGGTATTGCATGCGCTGAGCACCGCCATAGAGGCGTTTAAACGCAATCCAAAGAGCTCATAGGTTCCCAGGGCATAAAAGTCAATGCTATCGCTCTGCTGCTGAAAAATAAGCCTCGAATACATCGGGTTTTCATCGTCGATTATTGTGTGCATCGCCAGGTGTAGAATACTGTAGTTTGACGCATCCTCTAAGAAGGCTTGTTTGGTAGCCTCAGCACCTAATGCCAGATATCCGTTATAATGACTTAATACCGCGTCAGACTCTTCTTTTGCAAATGGCAGCTCATTCAATTGAATATGCTTTCTTCCCACCAAATCAACAGCACTGAAATTACTGTAATCCGGCACTACTGCCAGCACCTTACCGTTGGCTTGTGATTTTTTCGACTGACTTCCAAAGCCAATAGTAGCCGAGTACTGATAGGAAATAGCATATTTCTTTACCAGGTAATTAAGCGAACGGTAATCAATTTTGGTAGTATCATTTTGTGCCTCACTGATTAACAATTCAAAAGGTAAATAACCCAGTCTTCCATCTGGAATAATAATTAATCTTTTATGCCCAATGAACGGAATCAGATCAGCTACCAATGCCTTATATAAACCGTTTGAGCTGTGGCTAAAACGATTAAAATCAACGCGGCCATGCTGTCCAAAATCAGTTTTGAGCTGTGACAGCAATTGATCCGTCATATCCAAAACAGAATCAGTATCACTTAGCGGAATGATGTGACTGGAAGTGTGATCAGCCACAATAGCATAAGCCTGTTTTTTAGCCAAAATATAGGCAATTAAAGTTTCGTCAGGCTGAATTTTTTGTTGAATATCACTTAGCGATACCACTTCTGCACTAAACGCTAAAGCATTGTAATCAGGATAGTTCTGTTGGATATAGTTCGTAAGCTGCTCTATTTCGCGCATAATTTCCAATTGCTTTTTTTCCAGAAAAGCAAGCCTAAATTCATTGGGAAAACTTTTTTGCTGTTCTTCGTATTTCAGCTTTTGGATCAGCGATAAATCTTCTCTTAAATTGGATTCTCTTTTTGCAATAGAATCGTTGATGCCGGATAGCTGCATAGCTTCTGATTTCCTGATAGATGACAGCAATACCGCGGCGCGGCTCTTTTCCGAAAAATAAAAAGCATCCTGAATATAGCTGTTTTCGCCGCTAATAGTATTTAATTTAGCAGCAACTACGAAAGCTTCATTTAGCTTGTCGCGAATATCCTGATTCAATAATATCCGGCTTTCGTCAGTTATATAAAGCCCTACCTGATCAAGTAGTTTTGTGGCTTTATGAAAATAATTTAGGCTGTTTTTCAATTTTTGAGGGTCAGCTTGCTGCTCGTACCAACGGTGATAAAGTTTTCCCCACCAGTAATAAACATCTGCTAACCTGATGTTTGTGAAACTATTTGTAGTTGTTGACTGCCCTGAAGAATCCGAAACATAATACAATAGATTTGATTCGGCATCTTTTATCAATGCCAAAGCATGCTCGTAGTTCGTCAGGTGCAACTCGCAGATTGCCTGTTTTAACAGCACATCAGCAAGTTCCGTATCGCCATGGCCAAAAATCATTTCAAATATTTGATAGGCAATAACATAATTTTTATATGCTTCCTGATAATTAGTAAGCTCCCAATAATAATCGGCCAAAATTACATGAGAATTTGCCGTTTCAAAATGCTTGGCACCCAGCTCCTTATTTGATATTTCAATTGCCTTGAGATAGCTTTTAATAGCTAATTCCTGTTGAAGTTTGCCCGCCTGCGCTCGGGCAATATTTCTGATTAATTGCGTTTTTGTAATTGGGCTTGTTACTTGTTCAAGTGCCTCACCGGCAATCTGTTGTGCTTTATCAAAGTCACCGAGTTGGTTGTAAATAGTAGCTAGATTATTCGATACCGTAATATTGAAAGGGTGATTTGACTCATAGTTCTTTCTATAAATATCTTGAGCATTTAAAAAATAAATTAACGCCTTTTCATAGTCATTTTTTAAGTGTAAATAGCTCCCAATATTAACCTGTAGATGTCCATTTAGAATATCATTCTCCAAATTGTGCACATCCATTATTTTCTCGGCCTTCAGGTAATAGTCATAAGCACTGCCTACATCGCCTGCCATGCTCAATATTCGGCCATAATTAATATAAAAACCACTCAAAACGGGATCATCTTCCGGGAAAAGTGCTTCGTATAAGTTTTTCGATTGATTCAGGTATAAAAGTGCGCTATCAAAACTACCTTTATAGATATAACCGATGCCGATATTCTGATAAATATCTGCCAGGTCAATATTCTTCATTTCGTTTTTAAGCGCGATACGCAGTGCTTTCTTATACGCTTGCATAGCCAACTCCTGATTCCCCATGAAATAGGCTGTAACCCCCTTGTAATTGACGATTTTAATAAGACTGGGTGCATCCCTGCCAATAGTTTCTTCAATAAATCGTATAGCAGAATCGAATAAAGCAATGGCTTCCCGGTAGCGGCCTGTGTCAGAATATAATTTTCCTTTCAAGTGCAAAAATTGATAGAACAATTGCTTGTCAGTATATTCGCCTTCATCAATAATCAATTCAAGCTGCATGATATACTTTAAGGCTTTCTCATTTTCCCTCTGGATGCGGTATTCTTCGGCCAGGTATAGCAGAACAGCTGCAGTGCTGTCAATCGCCGGGGATCGTTCCAATGCTTTTTGAAAATAAAATATCGCACTGTCGGGTTGTGTCTGGCTGCTGTAGCGCAGCGCTAAGTGTTTATCTGCTGTATAAGTAGCAATCGTATCAATTGTATTATACGGCAAAGCAGTTGCACCAAAGCAAGTCAAACAGATAACCACTAACAAAATCAACAAGCGCAACTTAACAAGCATTCCCTTTTGGGTTAAAAGCCACGAAAGTAGTAAAAATGCGAAGATGTTTGAGTAAAAAACCACACAATTAAAAAAAAAACGTGGAGGAAGTTTGCACCTCCCCCACGCTATCAGTCTGCTAAACAAAACACTAATGGATGAGTAGCTTTTGCTTAACAAGGGTTTGCTTGCTTTTCGAGTTAATGAGGACCAACTGATAATGTCCTACTGGAAGTGCTGCCACACTAATTTGCTTTGTTTGCAGGCCTTTTATTCCGTTTAATTGAATTTGATCAACAAGTTGACCAGCTGCATTTGTGATGTACAATTCGAGCATGGCTGCGTCTTCCAGCTCAAAAGAAAGCTTCGCGAAATCCGTGGCAGGATTGGGATAAACAGCAAAGCTATTGGTATTCGTGCTTTTTATGCCCGGCATTTCAAAACTCAGGTAAGTCATTTTTTCACCGGAAGTATTGATGACATGGCTTTCGGGCTGCACCACGAACGCGTTTCCATCAGCAGGAAGTTTATCCGTTAACAAACGAACCGTGAAAGTTGCCAGGGTTTCCTGTTGGATGTTTTCCCGGTCTAATGCTGTGTTAAGCCAGCTCATCCTTACTTCGTTTCCTTTCACGCTAAACTGCGCATCAGCACCGGCCGGCTCAACATTTACCAGTTCAACCAGGCTTGGATCGAAAGTAACAACGAGACCATAACCCATAAACTCCTGATTTACTGCTTTCAGGTTTAAAGGAAGATGTATCAAATCTCCTTTTGCCACGTAGGCAAAACCAGCGTTTTCAATTTGATAAGGCATGAAAACATCGCGACCTGTAGGCACCAAAATCCCCTCAGTATCTCCCGTTCGGCTACCTCCAATTGTGATGGCTCCTTCTCTGCTGGAAGTGCTTACTTCTACATCTTCAAACACCCAATCGCCGGCAGGAAAATCCCTACCAAATATAAAATACTGGATAAGAATAAAGTTGAAATCGGCCATATTTACCTGACCATCAGCTGTTACATCCATCGCAATCAATTGCATGGGCGTAAAACTACGAATACCAAGGATATGGTACAACACGTTTAGTGCATCGTTTATGCCCACGGTGGCTCCTTCCAGGTTTGTTTCAAAACCCAGCTGATACACCCCTTCAGGCACATTGTCAAATGAAAAATAACCATTTACGTCAGTTGTTGCTACGCCAGCAACATTTCCCGACGCATCATATAAAGTGGCCTCCACTTCCGGAATCGGATATTCCGACTTTTGGTGGTAAAGTAGTGTGCCGTCAACATAATGCTGACCTACCAAAAGAAAAGCACTCATGCTAAACGCTACCGTAAATAATAATCGTTTCATAAATCATTTTTTTTAAAATTTGAAGAACTACCATTCTCTTCACCCTTAATATGTCAGAAAACGCGAAAGTGCATCACTTTTTTTGAAAAAAAATCAACTTTTTTTTCAAATAATTTGTAATAAGCTGATAACGTGTAGTTTATTTTTTCACTTTTTTTGAAAAAATCTCAAAAACGCGCTCAACATTATGTTAACTTTCATGTTTTTTGGATGAATTTTAGGGGTGTTTTTACTTAAACTATGACCAAATCTACGCAATAATTTTTGAACAGCGGGATGCAGTCTGAATTTTTCATAAACTTTCTTAAACTGCAAATTGAATTGAGAAAAGATTCCCATGCCGAAAGTATGGCAGAGGAATCGTGCGGTTTATTTAGTTGGGAGTGGTGGAGTTGATGAGTTCAAGAGTTGACGAGTTTTATCCCATAAACCCGTAAACATATTTCAGGACGAGTTACAGCTTCTTTGGTCGTTCAGCGGCTTGTTATGTCAGGATTTTTCTCGTTTTTTATATGCGACCTAAATTAACGCTTAACAACCAATTTCTGCCAATACCATTGTTTCCCGTCAAATAACCTTACCAAATACACTCCTGACGGCAATTTAGAGGCATCTATTGTCACCAAATCGGCATCTGGCATGAAGTCAATCAGTTTCTGTCCCGAAGTACTGAACACTTCTACAACAACGTTTTCAGGTGAGATATTTTCCGGCAATTGAAGGCTGACTTGCGAAGTAGTCGGATTAGGAAACATTTTAAATGAAGCATTGACTGTTGCGAACTCAGGACTGCCTACCGAGTTTAAAATATAAAACAAATAGGTTCCTGTGGTTTTAAATTCGGTATAAGCTGCAAGCCCGCTATTGTCTTCAAAACTAAGATAGACTTCAAAGTTTGGGGACGGAATACCAGTTAGGTCAAAGACATAAGCAAAAGGATTGTCATACGAATAATCTCCAACGAACACTCCATCAAGCCACAGTTTTGCCATGCTACAGCATAGCGTAGTGTTCCAACCGGTGAGCCTCATTTCGACCTTGTTATCACTTACTACTTCATAAGAAATATCCTTAAAACCAAAGACCTTATCAATAATATAGGTGCTGTCGGCTGTTTGGATATGAATGGCATAGATGGGCGGATATTCCGGATCGAAAGTGCCGGTATCTATATAACTAAATAAAGAATCAGACGAAACAAGTATCTCGGTTGTGAGCAATTCGTATTCATCAATGAAGCTTACTTTTTTATAGAGATAGCATCCCTCCACCTCTAATTGATCGCTGTATGCATCCCACCAAATAGTTACGCCATCCGGAGATCCGACGGTAAAGGCATGGGAGTTTTGAAGTTGTGCAAATAGCTGGGTTCCAACTAAGCTAATTGCGATGATCAAGAGTAATTTTTTCATGGGAACTGGGGGTATTAAATTTTACGAAAATTGGATTAAATTTCAAGTATTTGTTTGGCAAAAAAGGCAATTGTCTCGTCAGAATGTTTAGCGAAGTGCTTTAACGAACTATCAAGTTCAGCAGGCATCTTCAAAGTCATGTTTTTGCTCCTGATTTTGTAAAATGCCATAGCACGCAAAAAAAGGATGGATTCATCATAATCTGTCTGTTCAGGATTTATTGTGAGCAGGTATTGAAGCATTGTTTCCAAATCATCAAAACGAGCTTTGTGTGGCATTGTATGGAGATATTCCGTTCGGAATACCTGGGGAAAGCTAAGTGGTGCTATGGATTCATTGGCATCGAATGGTATAAGATAAATGATGGTTTTTTCATGGAATTTTACATCAGCTTTAGGCAGAAGACTTAATCCTTTCTGACCCATTGAAATTAAAGGGAAAAGCAAAAGTAACAAAACGAAATATTTTCTTGAATTCATAGCATCTTTTTAATATTTAATCATTTTTTGAGTACCGGGTGCATAACCTTGTTTGAGAACCTGTATAATATAAACCCCTTTTGGAAGTGAAGTGACATCAATGCTGCTGCCTGGATTATAGTTAGGCAGATTGATAAGCAAACTTCCGTGAGTGCTATAAATGTATATATCAATTTGGCCGCTTTCATTTATTTTGTCAAACTGTAAATTTATCCTGCCTTTACCCGGATTAGGCTGAACACGAAAAGTTAGTTTGTTTGGTCGGAGGTTTTGAGAAGGATTTGACAACTCGTTGATGCCGGGTATAATATGCCAGTTATCAAGAAAAACCTCCCCATGACTTATCGGATGTGGACAAAGGCTGTCGTAAATACTATTATCCGGGCGTATGCTATCTGTTGCCAACATTGCATTCATTTTTAACAAATACAGATCTGTATAGGAAGCTGCAGACTGGTCTTGTTGTGTTTTTATTGAAATAACCTTATTGTCACTAGTTTTCGTAATGATGTGCAGCATACCCCACTTATCCTCAAATGCTCTGAGGTTAAGCAGGGGCAATTCTTCGTTAAAAACATCCATCCCTAAACTTAGAACAGACGGATAACCTTCATAATTTGGGTTTGGCAGGTAGGGCATTGCTAAGACCAGTGTGTCGCCAAGCTGCTCAATATCCTTAAAAAACATACTGTTGCAGTTTTCGTCTATTTCGTTTGGCTCCACACTCCTGTGATTCAGCACATTGCCATCGTTGTCCAGTTCAATGATAAAGCCATGCTGAATATTTGATCCATAAAAAAGGTGCCTTGCAGCGCAAAAAAAATGACCGTTTTCCATCTCAATACATGCGTAACCTTTGCCCAATAGTGAATCGGCTATGCCAAAGGGAGTTATCCATTGCTCGTTTCCGGCCTCATCATAAAGCGCGTAAAACGGCCTGAGCCAATAAACAGAGTCCTCCGGTTTATAACGCCAGTAACCTTTCCCGCTCAGCAGATAGTTACCTGCTTTCGTCTTTAATAAGGTTTGGCTATATGGAACGGCTACATCAGTATATATATCCGGGTTTATCACCGGTTTGGCCCATAGCTGTTGCCCATTTGCATCAAGCTTAGCGAGGAAAGTATTTTCTGTATCATAATCGCCATAACTGTTCAGTGTAATTAAAAAGCTGCTGTCATCGGTGACCACAATATTTTGTGCCCAGGGTAATAACCTGTCAGTCTCAAAATAAGTACACCATTCCAACTCACCACAAGCATCCAGTTTAAAGGCAAAGGGTTTTGATAACCATGCTGAGGAGTCAATATATATTGAACCACAGCCTGCAATGCCACCATCAACAGTATTGACAATACTATGTACTTGATTCGTATAATTGCTTTTTATTGTTTTTGACCAAAGCGAGTCACCATTTCTGTCGAGCTTAATAAGCCAGGTGTGGGAATCAGCATATAAAACTCTGGATGTTCCTCCTGTAATAATCCCTTTATCATAGGTTTCAATCAAAAAACTGGAAAATTCACTGGAGCTGGGGTTGGGTTTCCCGTAATAATGCTCCCATAGCTGTGCTTGTGTATAAAGCGGCAATAAGGAAATGAAAATTAAGTTTATAAAAAAGTACTTCATAACTTAAAACTTAAAATAGGAACCTCTGTTTTGGAAAGTAGTATTATAAGCAGCTAATTTACCTCCAGCTTTAACTTCAACGTTACCATCCCAGGCATTATAGGGGTCAAATCTAACCGTGAGGTCATGTATAGTTAAAAGCGCACTGTCTTCTATAATCAGTTGCTCTTCAATATCAACACCATTCGGATGTGTTGTCAAATCCCATGTTTCAATGCCTGTAACGGTATAAGTCTGGTAAACAGTTTGCGTACACAAAGCATTGCTTAATATGACAGTAAAAAAAACGATAATTAATTTTTTCATGATTGAGTGATTTTTGGTTCAAAAAATTGTTGATTTTTTCTGATGTTTTAAGCCACCCCAAGGTGTTTGCCTCAAGATGGCTTCATACTTATGAACTTATTCTTCCCCAGCTTAAAGATGCAATTTGTTTTACAATAAGGAACAAATTGCTTATTGAAGAAATGCGAAAAATAAAACAAATGAGAATAACCAAGAAGGCTAATAAATAAAATCAATTTTGAATAATTAATATTTTGGTGGAAAAGTAATGTACAGTAATCAAAAGACTGACTTATCAGAAAAAAGGATATCAAGCTAAGTGCAACATTAAATAATAATTTTTTCATAATCATAATTATAGATTTAGAAGAACTACCATTCTCTACACCCATAGTGTCCAAAAATGCCAAAACGCATCACTTTTTTCGAAAAAAAAACGAATTTTTTTTTATTAATTTGTAACCGACTGATATCGTGTTATTTATATTTTCATTTTTTTCGAGAAAATCGTCAAAACGCGCTCAACATTATGTTAACTTTCATGATTTTTGGATGAATTTCATGGGTGTTTTCACTTGAATTATGACCAAATCTACGCAATAATTTTAAACAGCGGGATGCAGTCTGAATTTTTCATGAACTTTCTTAAACTGCAAATTGAATTGAGAAAAGATTCCCATGCCGAAAGTGTGGCAGAGGAATCGTGCGGTTTATTTAGTTGGGGTGATGGAGGATTGGTGGAATTCCTTCATTCTCTCCTCATGGCCTACCAAGTTTGAACTGGCTTGATTGATTATCACGACTTGGAAAACTCACGAATAGCTATAAATGCCGCGGGTTTAAAAGTATTTTGTCCTGACAAAAGTAAACTACTGCCACACGAATGCTCGAGGCAATAAAATCAAGCAAAAACTAGATTCGGGTAGGGAGTATAGTTTGTAAGCAGGAAGCGTTGATTGCAAATCGTAAGGCTCTTTATTTTTTTATCCATTTTCCGGTTTCAAGAATTTCATTTTCATTGTCAATAAGTCTATAAAAGTAGATTCCAGAATTTAAAAATCCTGTGTTTATTGTTTTAAGATTGTTAACATTTTCCCTAATCACATATTGACCGTTTAAATTTATCAACTCAAAGGTCAGTTCTTTGTTGTCTGTTTTAATATTTATCCGGTTTAATCCCGGGTTTGGATAAATCGTTGTTTCTTGCCTGCCAATTGGAATCTCCTGTGTCCATACTATCAGCCCTTCACTGTTTACTTTGGCTATGTAGATGTCTCTTTCTTGATTTTGTGATTTGTAATCATACCGAGTACCAACCATTATGCAGCCTCCATCATTTGTTGCAAGAATATTGTATAAATGATAATACGCATCGCCACCATACCAATATTCCCAAATAGGAGAAATGTCAGGATTGATTTTTATTAGGTGAAACCAGGAGTCGAATGTACTCCAAAAAGGATTGGCATAATCCAAATTTGAGGTTCCGCCTACATATATATTGTTTCCATTTTTACTAACCCCATCGAACATTGCCGGGTGTTCACGCAGGTCAACTTTCTTAAACATATTATAATCAACGAGTTCAAATGACTCTGTTATGGTTACTACATTTAGCATATAATCATTTGGAGGTTCAGCACCCCGCTTCCCACATATAATAATTGTGTCTTGATTTAAATAAACGGGAGAATAAAAATCATAAACTTGCATTGGAATAGGATTGATCGCAATACTATCAAGGTTTTTATTCATCGTTAGTATTTGACCTGAAACTCCAAAAATATTCGTAAAATGGCTTACAAAGGCGTAGTATTTTGAACTATCAGTACTTTCTATAATATCGAAGGAAAAATGAAGAGGTATGAATGATGTATAGAACTTTGAATTTAGTGAATCTCCTGCCAAATTCATTTTATAAAAATACGCGTTATTATCATAGGTATATATTCCGTCAAGGCTTGTTGTATAGCCTGTAATTATGATATTTGTATCAGAATCTATTTTTGAGTTCATGTGTGAAATCCATCTATTCTGAGGAGTATTCATAAACCTTTCTTCCTCTATTTCTAAATTGCTGTTCAGCTTCAGATACCAAATTCTTAAAAAATCAGGACCGCTACCCTGTATAGCACCCAAAATATAATAATGATCGTTAAATAAATGGACATTGAAAAACATAGACGCCAGGTTGTCAACCGAGCTAATATTAACTTCTTGAATTATGTTGCCGTAACTGTCTATCTTTATTAAATAACCATCAGATACCAAAGTTGCAGTATTTTCTATACGACCTATCATTATAAAATTTCCTTCATTATCTTGGATAACTTTATTTATAATTTGGTCTTCATGTTTTGAAATTAAATTCTCAAATGAATTCTGTGCAATTAAATCTTTGCTGAAAATTAATATAACAAAAAAGAGTGAAACTTGAAGTGTTTTCATTTTAATACAAATTAAACCCGGTGAATAGTCTATTCACCAGGTTATTAGTTAGTTCACTACTTTACTTTAAAACTCATCACTTTTAATATGCCAAATACCATATTTTATTTTTACGACATGGCACATGTCCCAACAGTCGTTCCCTCCACACAACAAAAATGATGTCTCATCCCAAGCATAGAATTTTATTAGACTTTTGCTTGTTGGTTTATACATATTTGCTATTGTACCTAGTGCATTCGCATAAAACGAAATTTCAGGTTCAGATAAACAATGATGATTTAAAGTGTTTTCTTGAAAATCATGAAATAGCAAATATTCTCCATACGGATTATTGTTTGTTGGCACGTCCCAATACCATACTTCGATTTCGGATACGCTTGTGTAATATGAACTTCCTACAGGTACAGATATCATCATATTAGCAAGATAGGCAATTTTGTTAGCAGCATCTATACCAGTTCCAAGACCTGAACCATCGCACCTGCCAAGATCCCAACCCCAGTACCAAGAGTAGTCATTACCAAATCCAGCTGTTCCATCAGTTCCAAAACCTGATGTTAATTCTAATATTACCCTATTATCATCTGCTTCTTTTAATGAAATATCAGCAACAATTAGTTGTTTCTCATTTGATGTAATGACGGCATTGTGTGCAGCTAAACTGTCAATAACCTTGTCATAAGCAGCCTGAACATCTGACAAAGCAATCTTACCATTAGTGAGGGGGACTTCAATAAAAGAAGAATCAACAACAAATTCTTTAAGAGTCGTGCTGGCATCTCCATAGGTAAGGTTGGAGGCTGCTTCAATGTACCAAATTGCACTATCAATCTCCATTGTTTCTGATCCTGATTTGAAATTTGGGTTTTCGCGAATTTGTTCTATTTTATCTCTAAACGCGATTATCTGTTTTTCAAGTTGAGCATCTTTAAATGATTGCTCTGGTTTGTTAGACGATTTGTTGATACCTGATTGCTCCTTTTGACAAGAATAAAAAAACATACTGAATGCAATTATAATTGCAAGACCGAAATAAGTTAATAAATGTTTCCTTTTCGCTACTGTTAATAATGATTTTTTCATAATAATTAATTTTGGCGGTGTTCTAAATAATAAATGCCCCAGAGCGTATTAATATAAAATCTCGCCAAGCCGTAGCTGATTTTACAGCTTCTTCAATGGCTAATATTGCAGGAATAGCACTTTTCATGAGCTTATCA